>R20__coassemble_2048_pt1 | contig 9713 bp, 8 predicted proteins | sample R20__metabat2_low_PE_019 | metagenome-assembled genome bin R20 | reverse complement strand
GAAGATTGTCCTCCGTATTCATTCCGATATGCGGCAGCGCAATAAAATTATGAAGTGAAACTAATTTATTATCTCCCGTCACAGGTTCTTTTGTAAATACATCAAAAGCCGCAAATGCGATTTGCCTGTTACGGAGGGCTTCATAAAGGGCTTCCTCATCCACCAGTGCCCCTCTGGCACAGTTGATCAGGCAGGCATCTTTTTTCATCAGCTTCAGTTCCTCTCCTCCAATGATTCCCTGCGTTTGAGGTGTCAGAGCCAGTCCCAGAATGACTACATCGGCTTTTTTCAGAACTTCGCGAAAGTCACTGCAGTATCCGATTCCCAAACTCCTTGCCTCTTCCACAGTCAAAGATCTGGACCAGCCGATCACATGTGTACCGAAACCGTCCTTCAGCATCTGAGCTGTCATTTTCCCAATTTTTCCAAGTCCGATGATTCCAACCGTCCGGCTTCCGGCCTCATGTCCGGAAAATTCGGATCTGCAGTCGTTTTCTCCGTCCGCATCATAAACGTATTGAACTGCCGGAAGGACTTTCCGCAGAAGCATCAAAGTAAGCGCCACATTCAGTTCAGCAACCGATCCGGCATTCTGTCCCGGAGTGGAAAATACCCGGATATTTCTTTCTTCTGCCGCCTTCAGATCCACTCCGTCCCGCCCGGTGCCGTGAATACCGATCACTTTCAACAGCGGCGCACTGTCCATTGTTTCCGCAGTGATTGTTTTCAGATTTCTGCGGATCAGGCCTTCCACTTCATTCAGCCGAGACCAGTCATCGATGATCTCTGTATATCGTTCCAGCTTTTTTCGGGCTTCCGGGTGAATATATTCGCTCAGATACACTTTCGGTTTTCGCTCTGTTCTGTTCATTTTTCCTCATTTCAGAATACCGATCGGACATATAGAAGCTGCCCGGCTCATCAGGCGTTAAATGCTCAATTCATATCGTGTTTTATCATATGCCGTTAATCTCAAAAGGTCAAAGCCAATCAAAATTTTGCATAAAATTTCCCGGAAGACCTATCGATAGCAGAAATCCAGAATACCCAGCCGGATTTCATCGCCGGGTCGGATCTCTTCATGTGCATTGGGGTTCAGTCTTTTTCCATTCAGAAAAGTTCCGTTGGTACTGTTCAGATCCTTCATATAAATTTTATCGCCGGAGCGGTAAAATCTTACATGCATTCCGCTGATCGAAGGTTCATCGATCTGATAATCCGTATATTTTCTGATCTTACCCACTGTGCACGGAAGCTGCTCCAGCTCTATATGATATCCGCGGGCTTTCCCGATTCCATGCAGTTTCTCAAAGCCCGGTTCCCGCTCAATGGACATCTCCGGATCAATTTTCTTTTCAATAACATATTCTGCGCTCTCCTCCGCCATAATTCCCCTTCCGCGATAATGGTTTTCCCCGGAATAAAGGATGCTTTCGGCCGCAAAATGATCCTGTCGCCGTGGCCCGGACTTCCATTCCTCCGCCTGCCTCGCATCAGAGGGATCATTTCTGTTTGTTTCGGATCGTCGGTGTTTCAGGATCCTGACCGCTCCGACCACAGCTGCAAGGACCGCGGCCGCGCAGCAGCCTCCCGCTGCAGCCATCGAAGGAAGCTGATACCTGATCGGAAGAGTCGTTTCCCTCAGCCATTCCAGAACGACCCCTGCTGCCAGAAGTACCCCTGCAGCAATTAAAAAAATCGGTCCTGTGTTTTTTTCTTCCTGCTCTTCCTGTTCTTCATCCTGCCTGCTCCATTCCTTTCCACACTCCTGCGTTTCCCGGATCGAGTCCTCTTCATATTCAAAATCGCTGCCATACACTTCCCTTCGATCTGTATTCTCTTCGGGGAAAAATTTTTTCATGACTTCTCTGTTCATTATGAAGTTTTTGCTTTCTGCCATCGCACAGAGTTGGTAGATCCCTGCTGCCGCTTCAGCATCCTCACTTTCTGTCTTATCTGCCAGAAAATGAAATAATTCACTGTATACATTTTCTCCGCTTCCGGCAGGATAATAGATAAACTGAAAATCCTCTTTGAAAAAATCATAATAGATCTGCTCCGGGTCCAGTACCAGACCTGAATAATCCAGCAGATACTCCCCAAGCTTTTCCCCCGCATCGATGACTGCGTTCAGCAGCCTGATCAGTTCCGATACTGTCACTGCAGTATTCCGATACAGATCCGAAATGCTCTGACGTGAGGTGATCTCATAGTAGAGTTGCTCCTTCCCGTCAACAGAAATCGCTGTACAGGGCAGTATTCTGTCAATTTTATTGCCGGTCAGCATTCGATACTGATAATTTTTTCCTTCCCAGACATAATCGGAAGGAAGAATAAGATAATTGTTTTTTCCGTCTGTACAATAGCTGTAATCATCTTTCATGATTTCGCCGCCTCTCAATTCAAGTCAAGTTTTCCGCCAGCCACTTCAATCGTCTGAACCGCCTTACTCCGTAGGAAGCATCTATTTTCCATGCCTGAGCGCCAAAGCTGAAAAACCAGTTTCTCTCTCTGACCATTTCATTTCCCCCGAAAACTTTCGGGAAAATCTCTGCTTGTCCCTCCAGGTAAATCTTGTTTCCGCTTTTGCCGACTTCCGTTGATAAACCTCCCAGCATAAAGTATCGTTTTTTATTCAGAGTGACCTCCGCCTCGTCCGAAAAATAATCAAGCGTAAGCCCCTTGCTGTAGTTCTGTTTTTCACGGCATTCTCTCAGGCAGCCGATATAAGCATCCGTATTCAGGAGGCACCTGTCATACTGATAAAAACTCAGATATATAAAAAGCACCAGAATGATTACTGCACCGGGAATAATCAGTGCTGCCTCCAGTGTAAAATATCCGGCAGCGATTTTTTTGTTCCCCGGGCCCGATCTGTTTTTCTGTTCCCTTTTGGATTTTGCCACACGCCCCATCCTTTCTTTTAATCTGTCTTGGTTCTTACCATTTTTCATGCGATCCGAGGTGCAGTTTTTCTCCTTATCCCGGCCAAAGAGCTGAAAGCAGCAATGCGCACATATATCCTGCCAGCAGAAAAGGCAGAAAAGGAATCCTGCTCTGCAGATTTCCTCTTTTTTCAAGCAAAAGGAAAACAGAATACAGTGCTGAAAGCAGAACCGCCGCTGTGAGCGCAGGATATAATTTCACTGCTCCGCACAGGCCTCCGAGAATCAACAGGCAGATTCCGTCCCCGCTCCCGAGCTGCTTCTTCCCGCAATGAGAAATCAGCAGAAAAATCATCCCCGGAAGCATGATCAGAAGCAGTTCCCCTATGACCCAGGCAGTATTTCCGGTCGACAATCCTGCCTGAAAAACGCTGTCCGCTTCCGATTCTTCTCTCTGTGCGATTCCAATTACCGCAGGAAGAGTCCTCAGCAGCCATACCCCCGCTGCCGCAATTGCTCCGGCAGTCAGTTTTCTCAGACTTATTGTTCTGCTCCGGACATCTTCCCGTGCACCGGCAGCCAGAAAAAACAGTGCGGCAGTTTCTCCGACAGTTTCTGTAAGGATCCCTATATTCACGTTCCACCTCCGCATTTTGAACAGGCCGGCATTTTTCCTTCTACCGATTCCAGGCTGACCGTATAAATAGTCCTTTTCAGTGCCGGGCAGGAGCTGTCGGAATGATATCTGTTTCCTTCCGTTGTGATCAGAAGTGTCCCGCTTCTTACGGGATCACAGCTTTCGCAGGCGTAATATCGGGCCCCTTCTTCATTTCTTGCGGAGGAGAGCTGTGAGGCATCGATCGTTCGGACAGAAGGCTTCAGATAGGTACAATTTTCCGAAAGGTGATAGACTGTTCCGGTTGCAGTGATATAGACATAGGTTTCATCTTTCTCTTCCCCGGAGGCTGAAGAAGAACCGACTGAATATCCCACAAAGGCATGACCGTAAAAACGGCTCTGCATGGAAAAGCCTTCGATTCCCATCAGCGGAATAAAGTTTTTGATCCTGTAATCCGCCACCAGATCGATCAAATCTCCACCGGACATAATGTTGGACCTGAGATAGGAAACAGCGGAATAGCCGCCCTGAAGGCAGTCAGTGCTCATATAGTCTTCTCCCAGAAAGTCCTCCACACTGCTGCGGACATAAGTCTCCGAAAGCAGCAGTGCCCCGCCCTTGCCGATCAGCATCTCCATCACTTCATCATCAGGATCCAGTACCTCTGAAAATGCATATCGAAAATAATACCCGCAATAGCTCATCTTACTGCCGGTCTGGTGCAGAGCTTCCAGCATATTGTTCTGGAACCGGAGCATTTCAAAGGAAAACAGAAGTGTCCCCAGAAAAAAAAGATACAATGGCAGAACCAGGGAAGCCTCCAGTGTCATACTGGCCTTCAGCGTTCTCTTTTTCCCGGGGCTTCCGCCGCCGGCTTTCACTGAAGACAGCAGCCATACTCTCTTTGAAAAAGCAATTGCCCGGAGAGACCCGTTCCGTTTTAATATTTTTTCAGTGAGCTTCGTCAAAAAGCCACTCATAAACACCTCTTTTCAAAAAGAGCATGGCTGCTGCAGTGAGCTGTCAAAGGAAACACTTTAGCTGTCGTTTTCCTAATCATAGCCGGCCTCCGTCAGCAGTTCGCAGCTGCTGTGATATCGGTTTGTCGTTTTCACCTTCATTGTAAATTCATCAACGCAGCCGTCGATCTTAAAGCTCTCATTGCCGGATGTCTGCCGGACATCCATTTCCATAACATCCATCAGGCCGGCGATCTTCTGATCCTCCCCCTGCAGATACAGAAAAATGCTCAGATAATCCCGGTAATCCATTCCGCTTCCTCCTGTTTCAGCATTGACATACAGGGATGGAACTAAAATACAGCTGATCGGAGTTTTCCAGGATGCATCATCCTTTATCAGCGGAACCGAACCGCCCGCCAGCAGCGTCCGCACATCCTTGACGGATTCCACATATGCCCATCCGAAGAGAATGACCGGCGTTATCAGTTCCTCCAGCTCCGGATTCAGCAGACAACAGGCCAGTACTGAAGCAACGGCTCTGGCTTCCGACTCCTTGGATGCACTGCCGAATATATGAATACAGTTTGCCGCTTCACGAATCACCAGCAGTCTTCGCCCGACTGCCTCCAGGTTGGAAGCATCGTCTCCCTTCCGGCATAAAATGTACTCGATCTGATATTTCAGCGCCCCGTTTTCTTTTTCTTCTCCGTAGTTTCCGCATTTTTCCCGGATATATTCATCAATCAGAATTGCGTCCGCTTCGGGATATTCATGTGAATTTTCAGGCGAATATTTCGGTTTTTCAGTAAAGCCGCGTGAAGAAAAAATATTCTCCGGCACCGCTGCCCGGGAGACTTCCGATGTATTCCCGATGATCTGGTTTAAGACGGGCAGGCTTCGATAGGAACCGGCAGCGGAGGCAGGATTTTCGATCGGCACCTCTTCCTCTTCACCTTCGTCATTCACTCTTTTCGGAGCTTCTGCCTGAGACAGGGCTTCTTCACTTGCATCCCTCCGGCTCTGCCATTCTCCGCTTTCCAGGGAAAAGCCCTCAAATCGATCCACCTCTGCCAGAATACCGGCCGGTATTTCCTCCAGAGGATCGGCCGAAAAGTAAGCATAGATCTGCTCCTTCAGAGGCATTCCGCGATCCTGCGTGATATATCGTGCCGAATCGATGGAAACGCTCTCCAGCTGAGTTCCGGTAAAATTCCGTATGCTTCTCCTGCCGATGATTCCGGCGGTTGAAAGGTTTTTTTCCAGATATTCCCGGGCGTGAGCTGTTGTATTGTTCAGGGACGGTGCTCCGGTTCCATAGGCTGTATCGATAAAAAACAGGTCGTACTGTTCCAGCATGGCACGGCTGAATTCTCCCAGAAGGGAGTCCGCTGTGATATCTGAAATAATTTCGGTCTGAAGCCGAGCGGAGGATCCGGCCAGCGCCCTGACCAGAGTCATAAACAACAGGAGGATCGAAGTCAGTGTCAATGAAAGAAATACAGTCAGATATCCGGCAGTTTCTTTCTTTTTATTCATCTTAATCACTCAGAATCGTCCCGCTCTGTTCCGTGATCCGGTCAAAAACAGTCCCGACCAGCGCAGTCAGCTGTGTCTTAAAAATAATAACCAGCCCGATCAGTACGACGATGATCAGAATGATCTCGACTGTCCCAAGGCCTTTCTCATCTTTGCGAAAATCCCTTATCCATTGCATAAATAATCTCATCATTTTTCCTCCTTGAAGCTGATATACCTTCCAAAAGTAAATTTTCCATTAACGGACAGTGCCGAAGGATCTGCAGCCCCGCGTCCGGATAACTGTTTACAAATCAAAATGAAAACCCCGCAAATGCAGGAACCAGAATAATGACCATCGCTATACCCAGCATAATTGTCATGGGAAACAGCAGTTTTATACCCGCTTCCTCTCCCAGCTGCCTGGCGAGATTTTTTCGTTCCTCCATTGCCAGCTCCGCCTCCTCATGAAACGCGCGGATCAGTTCACTGTTTCCTTTTTTCAGGTTCTGACTCAACAGGGAGCAGAATTTTGTATACTGCCTGATCCTGCATCTGGCGCCGAAGTGCGTATAGGCTGTTCCTTCGGAAATTCCGCTGTCCATTTCATGGCACAGCAGCAGTATTTCTTCGTAAATACACCTTCTTTCACCTCCTTTCCTGTTTTTCTGAAGATATTCCTCCGCCATCCGGTAGAAGGTATTCCGGATACTCAGACCCGCGCCGAGATAAAGCGCGAACTTGCTGACAAATTCCGGATAATCCAGCAGAAGCTCTTTGTTCCTTTTTTCGACTGTCTGATGAAGCTGCCGGTCACTGAGTCCATACGTCAAAATCCCTGCCGCAAGAATCAGGGTGAAAAACAAGGCTGCACTGCTGTCCTGCCTTTCCGTCCATTGAATTCCACGCCCTTCAAATTCATCCGGAAGTACGAGCGTCTCTCCTTCAGCCGTCTCCCGGTCAGCAGCCTGCGCCTGCTCCTCCAATCCGAAAAGAAAGTCTTCCTCTTCCGATCGTTCTCTGCCGGCAACGATGACCGCATACACAAATTCGCAGCTGAAATCCTCATAAGTTATCCGGGCTGTAAGCTCAACCTCTTCCTGTTCCTCCGGGGCGAGGTCTTCATTACGGACCTGTCCGTATATATCGATCCTGCTGTTGAGACTGCTCTGCCAGCTGATCGTAAAGGGGTACCCCTCCACCTTTTCCGGCAGATTCAGATCCGATGTGACATGCCCGGCATCCGTGTTGCTTTGCAGAATAATTGCAGGCAGAGCCTCCTTGAGCATTCCAGCCATTTTTTCACACTGAGCAGCGGAATATTTTCTTGCAGAAACATGGACCTGAACCTCTCCCAGCTCCCGGTCCTGTTCCAGTACCTGAGCGGTAAGTTCCTGATCTCCCTCTCCATAGGAATTTCTTACGATCCGGCGACCATCCTGTATTCGTCCTGATTGCTTTTCAGAGAAGGACAGTGCCAGAGCCAGTGCCGAAGCTGCTGTAATATATACCAACAGCAGGGCCAACTTCCGCACATAGTATGCCTTTTCCCGTCCGACTGCCCCCTCCGAAGGGTCCAGAAGCAGCAGATCCCGTCCGACCGTTCCCGAACGGGTCATATGAGGACGGAGCTTCCTGTATAAAAGTTTTCCTGCTTTCAGAAACGGGCGAAAAAGTACCGATGAATCCGCTTCCTTCTCTTTTACTGTGACTGCTGCAATCAGAAGCAGCAGCAACATCAAAAACAATACCGCCAAAAAAAACCAGTCTCTGTACTCCATGCAAACTCCATTTTACTGTTTTCTCTTTTCGCCTCCGGAGCCAAAGGTTGAACTGACGTTCAAACCCGAATCTCTGTGATCCGGTCTGCCAGGATGATCCCCAAAGCATAAAGCATCAGGCAGGCACTCATCACACAGATTCCCATCAGGTTGTGGTACATTGGGTCAAAATAACCTTCCGAAGTCAGACCGATATACAGAATAATGCCAAAAGGCACCAGGCTCATGACATTCTGCTCCATCCTTTTCCCGCTGATCAGAACCGCTATCTCAGCCTCCACATCAAGCTTTCCCTGGATGACGGTAATGGTCCGGCTGAGTATTTCCGCAAGATTGCCTCCGCTTCGCTTGGCAATAGCAAAAATTTCAGCAAATTCCTCCGCTTCTACGGATTCGGTGCGAAAAGCCATTTCCTGAACGAGGTCCTCCACCGGAATATGATTTTCCAATCCCCGGGAGATCCGCTGCAGCTCCGCGGCAATGAGGCTCTTGTGTCCGAACAGAAACACCATTTCTTCATAAGCGCTTCTGAAAGCATTTTCCGCCGAATATCCTGCCTTCAGTCCGAGCAGCACGCTTGCCATTGCCTCCTTGAACTGACCGGAAAACTCCTTCTGCCTTTTCAGCTTGTTTTTTCGATTCTGACGATACAGAAGCGGGAGCTCCAGCGGCAGCAAAAACACAATCGCGGCAGCGGAACGATAAAAGAAATAAGCCAGAAAACAAATAATTCCGAGTGTATACGGAATATCAGCCAGGCTGAGTCCCGACAGCTTTCTTTTCCACTCCCGCCTGGTAGAGCTTTTCCCTGTTATATAGTTCGGCCTCCTGTTTCCAGTTTCCGATGACCCTGCCATTGATTTCTCCTTTTTCTTCATAACGGAACAGGGTCGCCAGCTCGATCTCTCCGTTTTTCATTCCCAGAACTTCATCGACCCGCAGCAGCTTCCTGCTGCCGTCCCGAAGTCTTCCCAGATGCACGATCAGATCCAACCCGGAAGCCAGCTGCCTGCGAACAGCATCGATCGGCAGTTCCATGCCCATAAGAATCATCGTCTCCAGACGCGAAAGCATATCAACGGGACTGTTGGCATGTCCGGTCGACATGGAACCGTCGTGTCCCGTGTTCATCGCGGAAATCATATCTATAGCTTCCGCCCCCCGAACCTCTCCGACAATGATCCGGTCCGGCCTCATTCGCAGAGAGCTCTTGATAAGGTCCCGGATCGTGATCGGCACACAGCCTTCGACATTGGCATTTCTGGCCTCCAATTGCACCAGATTGGGAATATGGCGAATCTGAAGCTCCGCGTTGTCCTCAATGGTGATGATCCGTTCAGTCTCCGGAATAAAATCGGACATGCATTCAGAAAGGTGGTCTTGCCGGAGCCGGTTCCGCCGCTGACAAAAATGTTGTAGCCGCTGTATACCATCTTTTTCAGGAAATCCGCGATCTCCCGGGACAGAGATCCGTATCCCAGCAATGTTTCCATACGGATCGGCTTCTCCGGAAATCTTCTGATCGTAACGATCGGTCCGTTCAGCGCGATCGGCGGCATGACCACATTGACCCGCGCTCCGTCCGGAAGACGGGCATCCACGATCGGCGACGCCTCATTGACCACTCTGTTGCAGCCGGCCACGATCTGCTGGATCACATCCTCCAGCTTTTCCCTTGAAGCAAAATTCTGGTGATAAAGACTTGTTTTTCCGTCTTTTTCTATAAAAATGCTTCCTGTTCCGTTGATCATGATCTCAGTAATGCCGGGCTGCTCAATCAGCTCCTGCAGCACGTCCAGCTTCCGAATGGAGTGATAGACATCCTGCCGCAGCGTTTTCATCTGTGCGTAAGTCAGCCGGTTGGCCTTTCCGAGAGACAACGTCTGCTCATCGATCAGCTCCAGTATTTCGCCGTCATCAGATTCTTTTGAATAATCGATCTTCTCCAGGA
>R20__coassemble_2022_pt1 | contig 9818 bp, 5 predicted proteins | sample R20__metabat2_low_PE_019 | metagenome-assembled genome bin R20 | reverse complement strand
CTCCCGCAGAGGAAGAAACCGTTGTGCAGTAAATAAAGCCCTGCTGAGAATCTTCGGAGATTTCTTCCGCCATCTGACTGCTGCCGCAGGCCACGACCGTACCGCCGTTGATCTCACAGACACCGCCGCTCTCACTGCCGTAATCCAGCGCGTTATTGCTTCCGCTGTCTGTCAGACTGATGAAGATATTTCCGCCATTGATGATAATATCCCCGTTGGAGTCGATGCCGTCCGCATCCCAGGCCTCATTGTTGATAATCGTAATATTTCCGCCGTTTACGGTGACGATGGGCGAAAGCTCCTCGTCCTCTTCATCTTTTGAATCGTCTGTGCTGTTTTCCGCTCCGTTTTCTCCGGGACGGATGAACATCTTCATCCAGTCACTGCTGCCGGAGCTGGCATTGATTCCGTCATCGTCCGGATAGATCGTAATGTCTCCGCCGTCGATCGTGATCTCCACCGCCTCCAGTCCTTCATAACAGGAAAGAATCTCCAGTGTTCCGCTTTCTATATAAAGCTTCGTATCGGAATGTACTGCATCATCCTCCGCGTTCATTGAAATCGAAGCTTCACAAATCCCGATATCCTCTTTGGCATGAATCGCATCACTGACCGCTGTGATCTCCAGACTGCCTCCGGTGATCTTCAGATCATCCTGCACCGCGATCCCATGCTTATACGCTCCGTTGACCGTCAGGCTTCCGCTTCCGTTGATCGTCAGGTCATCCTTCGAAAAGATCACCCCGTCGATCCCCTTTTCCTGCGCCTCCTCTGAATACGTTTCCCCGCTCTCCATGCTGTTGACGCTTCCTTCCGCAAGCGTTACAAAAACCTTGTCGGCCTTCTTAACATACAGGCAGGCACTGTCCGAACAGTAAAGCTCCGCACCGTCCAGACAGATCCAGACCTTGGATTTTTTGGCCGCATCCACGATCACGGAGCCGTCCGTCAGCTTGCCGCTGAGTATATAACGACCGGCTTTGGCGATGATCAGATCCCCGTCCGAAAAATAAGCGCCGTCGCCTTCAACGGTACCGCTTTTCCCCTCCAGGGTGATCCTCACCGCAGAGGATGTATCCCAGTCACCGTCAAGGTCTTTCCGGGAAAAGACAGATTCCGTGCTTTCTTCCGTGTCCGTCGACCGGATCTTTCCGCTTGCCGCACCATATATGTATAACGAGGAGATCAGCAGCGCGATCACTATAAAAGCGATACAGATCTTATCGATATATTTATGTGTTGTCATGCTTCATCCTCATCCCATGTAATCCCCGTTGTAGCTGACCAGCACCGCACTGTTCACGCCGGGAAAATCGGCAAGCTCATTGATAAAATCGGTATTGTCATCCTTCAGTCGGATCTCGAAATTTACTTCCACATTTCCCTTCTGTGCGGTTTTGCTCTTGATTATGCATTTCTGAGCATGCTCCTTTAAAAACGCTGCAGCCTCGGTTTCACTTCTGTGATCCGCACAGGACAATACCACAATATAAGGATTGGTATGTGTTTTCCGATTGGCGCAGATCCAGATGATCAGTCCGATCAGCAGGCTGCCGAAAACTGCCAGCGGAATCATGCCTGCTGCCAGAACGATGCCGGCCGCGATCGACCAGAACAAAAAGGCGATATCCAGCGGCTCCTTGATCGCGGTACGGAACCGGACGATCGAAAGCGCTCCGACCATACCGAGGGAAAGCACCACGTTGGAAGTGACCGCAAGGATCACAAAGGAGGTGATCAATGTCATGGCGATCAGTGTCACCCCGAAGCTGGCGGAATACATCACGCCGGTATAGGTTTTCTTATAGATCAAAAAGATAAACAGTCCCAGACAGAAGGCAAGTGCCATGACCAGAACCATGTCCAGCATGCTGACGCTGGTCAGATTTTCCAGAAAGCTTGATTTGAAAATATCGTTAAAACTCATAAAAAGATCTCCTTTCGGGTATTATTATTTTAATATGGATCAATGTCTCCGGCTGTACGAAGTATGCAGCCATCCACGTAATGGCCTTTGCCATTCATATGCTGTGATGTCTGTTAAAAAAAGATCATCCGTAGATCCGGCAGGCGGCGTATTTGGAAAAGGCGCCGACCCGTCTTCCCTCCAGGGAAACAGCATCCCGGATCACCGAGGGAAGGAATTCATCCCACTTTACTTCCAAAAGGATGACCGGATCACCGGCCGGAATCGTGACCATTTCCGTATTCAGAAAATCAACACAATTCAGTCCCGTACGGATATTATAATCCAGTGTACACCGGACGTTCCCCGGCTTATAGACAAAAGCTTCTCTTGTATAATCCACCACTGTACGCGGCCGAAGGCCTTTGTTTTTCATTTCCAGATACAGTTCCCGAACCAGCGGCTCCGCCGCGTCCTTCATCCGATCTGTCTGCCCCAGGGCGATCGCCTGCGCCTGCTCCCGGGTCAGGCCCGTGCTCTGTTTATTGCAGAGGCCGTTCACCTTGCTCTTTTTTTCCAGACGGATAAAATCTGTATTGCCGTCATAATAGCGGATCCTGAATTTGGACCGGATATTGACTCCATCGATCTTTTCCCGGAGTGCCCGGTCCGTCGGATCATCAAAATACAGACTCCGGATCCGGTAGATGCCGTCCACCGCGTGTTCATCATGTCCCGCCACGGCCAGCAGCCGCTGGCGGAGGATCAGCATATCCATCCGGTTGATCTCATATTTCCATTCATGCCTGAACTTCAATTCACTCACTGTGCACCTCCTATTGCGCCATTCTACCGATCCGATGTGTTTTTCGTGTGTAAAAAATATGAAAAAATTGTGAATATCGAATTGACCGACCTGGGCCCGAAGGATGGGCATAAAAGCGTAAACACGCACTGCCCGGCATATCCCAGGCAAAAAAATCTCCCGGTACTGTCCGGGAGATTTTTTATTTACTTCTTTGTTTTCTCCATTTTTTGTTTTAAAGCATTTTAGCCGCAATGGATGCCGCGCTGGGTCTGTAGAGCGCCGAGATCCTCTTATCATTGTGCCGTTGGGCATCAATCTGAAGCCGGGAGGGGAATTCGATCCGAAGACCCAGACTCCGGATAAGGTTGATATACGGTTCTGCTTCCACCCGGCGGTCCGCATCCTCTGCATCGGAACAGATCCAGCTGGAGCTGACACCGTGCCGGGGCGCTCCGAAGGCCTTGCTCCTTAAATATTTGGCATAGGTCATGCAGACAGCCTTCTGAAATTTATGCTCATCATGATAGCCCAGCTCCCGCATTCTTCTTGCCCGAAGCTGTCTTCTGACAGCCTTGAGATCCCCGTTTGCCCCTGCCTCCGCACGGACAGTCGCGTCATCGATCCTGAGGAATTCATCGATCAGACGATGCCGGATATGGCTCTTCTTCCTCCTGCTGATAAAGAAATCCGCCAGACTCGTAATAATACGCGCGCCCGCAAAGGACAAGCCCACAACCGTGTCGAAGCCCGCCACTCCGGAGATCGACTGCCCCGTCGCAAAGGCATTCTGGAAAGAATTGACCAGGTTTTTATGTCTGGCAAAGCCCTTGAGCCGGTCCGAAAGCTTTAAAATGTTATCCGTATAATGGTTCTGGCGTCTTTTTTCTCTGAGTGCTTCCTTTGCCTTATTCAGCGCGTTTTTCCGTTTGACCCAGCCCGTCCACTGAACCACGTTCGTCAGAATACCGACCGCGTTCATCGCGAGCGGAAGAATATTGGTCCCCCACTGTCCGGTCCAGCCCAGCGGCTTCTCGGCATCCATAATATCGCCCGCGTTCTTATTGCCGAATGCGGCAAAGGTGCCGATTCCGGAGGCCGCGCCGGCCAATGTTGCGGATGCCGCATTTCCGACTGATTCCAGTCTGCCCATACTGTCCGCGTCGTGCCAGCCCTTATACGCTGCCCGGTAGGATGAGATCAGATTGATCGCACCGGCAGTGGCTCCGATCGGATTCTGAACCTTTGAATAGATACCGATGACGTCCTTGTCGAAAAGCTCATAATTCTTGATCGCGGTAAGTCCGCCCTGCCCTGCGATCATCAGAGAACCGGTCCAGGGAGATGCCTGTCCCCAAAGATTGAAGAACGTGTTCATTCCTCCGGCCTTATCGGTCCCGAATTTTACACTTTCCCGGTCCGCTCCGGCTGCCGCCCGGTCGGTTCCGAGCTCCCGCTGTATCTGCTCTCCGGGATGCGCGTTCTCAGCCCGCTCCTGCTGCTGGTCCTCCGTTTCCTGAAGGATATTCGCATGCTGCAGACGCATCCTTTCCAGATTCCCGGGGACCATGGAAAAGCTTCCTCTTCTCTGCCGGACATTCTGCTGCTGTCCCGGCGCTCCGGCGTTCTGTCCTGCATTTATATTGATGCCGTTCTGCTGCTTTCCGGCATTGTTCTGTCCCTCCAAATTAGGGGCAACACGATTTCGTCTCCTTCTGACAAGAAGATCTTCACTGTCCTGAAAATTGCCGCCCATCCTGCTTCCTCCTGTAATGATCGTCTGCAAGCAGTTCCTGATATCTTACGCTGTCCTGACCTGTCCCGCTCTGTACTACTCTGTCCTGCCGGTCCTGATCTGTCTTATTCCGCCTTATTCCACCGGGAAGAAATCTCCCAGATCGGAAACCTGTGCCTCTCCGGACGCGATCGCCGAAAGGATCGAATAGTACTGATCACAAAGATTTGCCGCCTGCGCGGAAAGCAGGTTGACAGCGCTGTGAAGCTGTTCCTGATCCATATCCGCCGGAAGGGGCGATGAAAACTTGTAGCGCAGTGTCACCTGATCCGGATCAAGGCAGAACGTGCCGAACGGAATAAAATAATTCAGAATGGATGCTGCCGCGTGAGCCGCCGCGAGGTTTTTCTCCTCGATTCCCTCTTTTACATTAATGATGCAGGTAAAATACTGGATCTTTGCGATCTTGGCCTGTTCTTCCGGCATCGGCTGGAAAAACATCTGCGCGAAGACCTCTCCGTCTTCTCCGCCGAGGTCATCCAGGACGACATCCAGGAAATCGAAGGGCATACCTGTTTCTTCCTTTGTATCCAGAAGTGCCGCGATCTCCTCCGCTTTAAGATCCTCCGCCAGCTGCTCCAGTACCTTTCTCTGTCTGCTTTCCAGCTCTGTCATGATTTTTTCCTCCTGCCTGAAGATTTTATTTTCACTGCTTTCTTAAGGCTGCCTGCGTTTTGTATGATGCAACTATACAGCCTGTTTCTTTCTGTTTTTCATCTGTTTTCTTAATCTGCCCTTAACGCTGCCATGGATACCGGAAGTTCCCGGGACTGCGCCTCCGGAAACAGATGCCGGATCATTCGTTTTACGCTGGGAGCCGCACTGACAAAGAGGACGGTGTCCGGCTGCAGCGGCAGTCCTTCGATCAGATAGAGTTCCTGAAGAAACAGCTCCCGGATGGTCCGGATCCGCCCGCTTCCGTTCCAGATATACAGGATCTCCAGAACACCGTTCTCCCTGGCTGCAGCCAGAAGAAGCGCTTCGATCCTTCCTGCCGAAAGGACGGCAATACTCAGCTCCGCGTCCGCCTCGGAAAGCTGCTGCGGGGAAGGAGCCGCTTTCCTTTTTTCCGCGCTGTCCATAAAATTCCCAAGCGCTCTCCCGGAAATTCCGGCAAGGCTTACAGCGGAAAGCTCATCACTGCCTGAAGTTTTCCTCCGGCCGGTCAGCTTCATGTACAGGATCTCTTCAAAATCCGACCAGTCGATCTCGTACTCCGGCATATAACAGAGCCACTGGTCAAAGCCGTAGCTGTAGAGCAGATGGTCCATCACCGGACTGTCGGCGTAAGAAACATCGATCCTAAGTCTGTGTGTTTCGACCTGGTCACAAAGATAATCCAGCAATGCGCCCGCCAGTCCCCGGCCCCGGTATTCCGGGTCCGTACAGACCCATTCCAGCCGGTAGCGGCGCCCGGAAGGACTCACCTTTCGAAGGATCATACAGGCCGCGCAGGTCTCATCCCGCAGCAGGCAGCTTAAGCAGACCGTATCCCCGTATAAGTACCGGGCCGGTACATGCTGCTGTATAAATTCTGTATTCGCGTCTGTCCGCAAGATCCGATATTGATCCATTTTAATTTCTGTTCTCCCTTCCGTATCCGGAAGCTCCGGCTGCTGTCAGGATGCTGCCTCAGTTCTTTTTCAGCCAGGCCAGTTCGATCTGTCCGGCATTGTCGCTGACCTGCGCCGCGATCGCCTCCCGCAGGAACTGCCCTGCCGTGACGATCTCTCCGCGGCCGGACAGAGAATCCTCGACCATAAAGCATGTTTCCTGATCCACCGTTCCGACACCCGTGATCGTCTGATAATGATTGCCGGAAATGACGGATATTGCGGAGCCGGAGGCAACGGCTGTCTGGACGATACCGACCAGAACTCTTCTTGCGTTCTTAACCAGTACCTTTCGGGCCGTTTCTGCTTTCGCCTCCTGAGAAGTCAGCGGAATGTGGTTGACTCTTTTATTCAGGATGGCGGTCGGCATCCCCATAGAACCGTCGATCGGCACGACCTGCTTCTCCAGTTTGAATTTTCCGCCGGTAACGATCGGAAACAGACCGCTGATCTCAGACATATTCATACGCTCTCCGCTGCCGATCTTCTGATTGATCGTCGCTGCCTTCGCACGCTGCGCGGGGTCATTGGTCGAAGCTCTGTAGCGCTTGATCTCTTTCGGGGACATCACGATTCCGACAGAATGCAGCATCAGATGCGCCGAGTACGCCCAGCAGTCATTGCTTCCGCTGGGCTGCTTTTGGATCCTCTTCGGAAGCTGGGACAACGAAACCGGGATCTGCGCCATCTTGAACTGATCGCTGCCGTTTTGCTGAAACTCCTGCATTTTCGGATTGTCTTTGTACACGAACTGCATCAGGTTTGTGAATGCCGCTGAATTTTTCCCCTCAGCAATGATGGGGCGAAAATTCCCTTTCGATTCCATGTATTGAAGCGGCAGGCCGTTGTTTGTATAAGGCAGAAGTCCCTGCGGCTGCGCCCCGGTGGTCTTCTGTGCTGCCGCGGGCTTAGCCGTGTTTTTCTGCACAGTAGTCTTTTTCTGAGCATTTGTCGGCTGCGGCTGCTGCATCTTCGGCTGCGCATTTACCGTCGTCTGCACCTGCGGCTGTGCGTTTGTTGTCGTCTGTACCTGCGGATTCGCGTTCGTTGTCTGTGTCGTCTGCACCTGCGGCTGTGAGCTTCCTTTTTTCTGCGGCTGTTGTACCTTCGGCTGCGCATTCACAGTCGTCCGACTGACCGGCTGCTCGGACAATTCCTCTTCCAGATCGTCCTGCTCCTCGAGTTCTTTTATCTGTTTTTGGGCCTCTTCGTCTGAAAGCACAGGTCCTTCCGGCTTCAGAAGTTCCTGCAGTTCCTCCTCTGATACCTCCGGCTCTTCGACACCTGTATTTCCTTCCCCGTTTTCTTCTCCGCTCCCTTGATTTCTCCGGAGCTGATCCAGGCCATCCAGCAGCTGACGGATCTCCTCCGAAATTTCGATCCTTGTTCTTCCCTTTTTCCTGCGAAGCGCAAAACGGAAATGATCATTCTTATAAGCGGAAGCACTCAGATGTGCCATATGCAGGAGCTGGACAAGCTGATTCTCGGTAAGTTCACCCTCTCCGGTCAGTGCCCGGATCAGATGCTCCAGATCCGTCTGCATGACCGCATAGAGGCCCTCTTCCTTTTCTCCCGCATAGCGGTTCTGCTGAAGTTTGTTTTTCAGCTCGTTCAGTCTGGCCACGGTCGCCTCGCTCCGAACCTCAGTCATAAAATCCGCCGGCCTCTTTGCCTGCTCCGCGTCGATCTCTTCTTCGATCCGGTGCAGTTCTTCCGTCAGTCCGTCCTTCTTTACCTGTGTTTGTTTCTCCGTCCGCTCCTCTGTCTCCTGCTCTTCTGTCTCCTCCACATCTGTCAGGCTTCCCACGGGCGCAAATTTCTCCTCTTCCGGCTCTGTCAGACTTTCGACCGGCACAGATTTCCCGCTGTGCACCTCATCCTCTTCCAGTATGGCGCCGAGATCCTCAAAGCCTTCCGGAAGTACAAGCTCCGGTTCCTTTTCTTTTCCCTTATTTTGCGAAGCTGTGCTCTTCTGCGTCGTTGTCTGATCCTGAACCGTTGTCTGTGTTTTTTTCTGCTGCTGAACTGTCTGCTCAGGGCCGCCCTCAGCAGGGATCTCCTGCTTCGGGGCATTCTCCTGCAGGATGCTTTCCGATGCGGAAGTATCCTCAGCGGGAGCCTCCTTCTTCGCCCGGGAGCGCTCATCATCGATCCGCTCAAGCTCCTCCAGGATCCGGTCCACTTGCCTGAGTGCTTCCGCGGCCTGCTCTCTGTCGGCTTTCTTCCGGCTCTTAAAGGAGCTCAGATGCTCACGCAGAGAATAGCCGACAAGGATGCCCTGACGCAGGGCCCCCCGTTTTTGATCCTCTGTCAGTCCCTCCACGTTCAGGGCCTGATACAGATCCTCCGCCTCACGCTGAAGCTGTTCATATTTTCCTTTTTTATCCGCCAGGGCGCGGTTATCGCGAAGAAGGATCTTCAGCGATTCCATCGGACCGGCTGCCTTGTCCCGTCTCTCCTCATACTCGTGAAGACGGTCCATCATATCCTTTTCCCACTCGGATTTTTCTTCCGAAACCGTTTCCGTCTTCTGCTGGGTCTCAAGGCTCTCCGGCTCTTCTTCCGCCTCCTCCGGCATCAGTGCCCCGCCGATCGAATCCAGCTCCTCCCTCAGGAGCCTGTCTTCTTTGGATTCCTTTGTTTCGGATTTCTCCGCTTCGGATTTCTCCTCCCGGGCTTTCTCTTCCTGCTGCGGCTGTCCGCCGTCCCCGGGACCTTCCGACTGCTTTTTCTGTTCCTCTGCTTTCTCTTTTTTCTTTGCTTTAACCGGTGCTGTCAAAAACTCGAGTGCCTTCAAGACGATCAGATCGTCCGAGCTGGTCTGCGGATGCTGTTTCTGCAGCACGGCCAGCTCTGTGATCAGCTCATTCAGTGTCTCCTCTCTGCCAAACTCCTCAAACTTTCCCTCGCCGATGGCTGTCTTCAGCGCCTCGTTTTTCAGCTCCGGCAGTGCTTCGGATACATCCAGGGGCGTTGTGAGCTTTTTCACTTCGGCCTTTGCCATCTCCGTAAGACACTGCCCCGCTGTTTTGGCCAGAGAATCTCCGAACGGTATCTCTCCCTTCCGGATCAGATCTCTGCGGTAAGTCTCGTCCATTTCAAATTCTTCTTTAAGCAGTCCCGAAGGAATAATATCCTGGATCTCACTGAGCAGAAACTTGCTGTTGGTCCGCTCTCTTCTGAGATCATCCGCGGTCTCCGAGATCTTCGCGAGCGCGGTCCTGATCTTTGCGCCGTCGCTGCGATTGGCCATCACGGCCGCGATCTTACTGCGGACCACACTCCGCTCAAAGGCCATATCCGCGGGCGTGCGGGTTAACCCGTCCCCACTTTGTGAAAGGAGTCTGCCCTCTCCGTCTATGCGCATCGCCGCGGCCAGGACCTCCTCCATCCACTCCTGTACGATCGCGGTACGCACTTGTGCGTCATCGCAGCCCATAAAATTCTTCAGGCGCTTTTTGGAAATTCCGTTAATGCCGGATTGTTCACGGTACTCCGTACGTATTTCCTCCGCACGTTCCGCCCTTTCCCGCGCTTCAAAGGCCTGCTGCTTCTCCGGTGAAAACCGGTCGGCCGCCTGCTCATCCGCCTTTAAAAGACTCTGCAGGAAATCCGCGATCTCCTTGCCCAGTGCCTGCCGCTGCTGGCCCTTGGAGGTCAGCCGGTTTCCACTGTTTTTCTCCAGGTACTGCTTCGCGG
>R20__coassemble_2008_pt1 | contig 9856 bp, 7 predicted proteins | sample R20__metabat2_low_PE_019 | metagenome-assembled genome bin R20 | reverse complement strand
CGTGAAGGAGGCTGAAGACGGCGCCTATGATCTGATTCTGATGGATATTCAGATGCCTAAGATGAATGGCTATGACGCAACGAGAGCCATCCGTGCCATGAATCGCGATTACTGCAAACAGGTACCGATCATAGCCATGACGGCCAACGCATTTGCGGAGGATGTTCAGGCGGCCAAAACAGCCGGTATGAATGAGCATATCGCAAAGCCAATTGATTTGAATGCTCTGGCACGAATCATTTCAAGGTATGTGCTCCAGAGATAAAAAAGTAAGCACTAAAACAGAATACTGATTATGACGCAAAGGGACATAAAATTGGCAATTTCAACTGATTTATTGGCATCTGGGAGTGGTATGGGAATATATTCTCAGATGCTGTTTTATTGTACGAACGGGTCATATCATGCTGGAATTTGCTCGAATTTATCAAGCAAAACATGAATTTTGATTTCGACCTCAACTTATTAGAAGCCTCACTCAACCTATCCTATAATGACAATGCGCCAAGGAGATACACTTCAAGAGAGGAGCCGCCAAATGAGCATCGGATCGCAGATCGCATTACGAAGAAAAGCATTGAAATTGTCCCAGGAAGCTCTGGGTGAGAAAGTAAACGTTTCCTTCCAGGCTGTCAGCTCCTGGGAACGGGAGATTTATACACCGGAGACGGACAAACTTCCGGAGATCGCCAGGGCACTCAGCACCACAGTGGCCTGGCTGATGGAGGAGCCTTCCGTACAGCCCAGATGGGAATTCCACGACGAGATGTTTGACATTGACCATATGTACAACCAGGTGAAATACTCCGCCAATGCCCTGGAACTGCATCAGACATCCAAGGCGCTGCTCCTCATGAAGAAGTACCACGAGGGTCAGGTCAGAAAGGGCAAGGATAAAGTACCTTACATCGCCCATCCGCTGCTGATTGCCTGCCATGCGCTGGCATTGGGGCTGAAGGATGACGACCTGCTGGCGGCAGCCTTGCTCCACGACGTGGTAGAGGACTGCGGGGTGACGGCCGATATGCTCGATGTCAATGCCCGGGTGCGGGAAGCGGTCCGGCTGGTTTCCTTTGAGCAGAAGGAAGGCGAGAGCAAGCACGATGCAAAGGTACGCTATTACGAGAACATGAGGGACAACAAGCGGGCTGCCATGGTGAAGCTGCTGGACCGCTGTAATAACGTGTCCCACATGGCTTCGGGATTTCATAAGACGAAGATCGCGGATTACATCGATGAGACAGAAGAACTGGTCTTCCCACTGCTGGATCATGTGAAGCACACTTACCCGGAGTACTACAATGCGGTATTTCTTCTGAAATACCAGATGCTCAGTGTGATGGAGGCGCTGAAGCGGATGCTTTAAGGCTGCCTGTTGGGCCGAACACTATCGGTGATGATTCTGCTGTCACGGAAAGTCCATTTATAGTGCGGGATCTGAAAATTTGCAGTATAAATATAAGAGAAAACTGCGAGCCTTCAGACAGACATACCGGCACACAACAGGGGAAATAATAAGCTGATGAATAAACTTAAAAAAATATGAACGGTAAGCTCCCGCCCCGTCCGGGTGCCGGAGGAAATGCAGCAATATTTACTTGTCCGATATGCGGACAGAAATTTGTAAGGACCATGCCTGGGCAGAGTCGATGCTCAGCATGCCTTGATAAAGAAACATCTGCAAAGGAGACTGGGAAAAATGGACAGGAATAAAATAGCTTCAATAATTATTTATCTGGTAGCGGTAGTTTGCTTTATCTGTGCGGCAATATGGTTTTCGCGATCCGATACGGGGCTTGGAGTTGCCTGGATCTGCATCGGTATCGTATTCATGATTTCCGGAAGCATATGGAAGCGTCGCGGCAATCATAAAGATTAAAAAGATAAGAAGTCATTTCACAAGGAAAAGATCATAGACAACTTATGCTCTTTTTTGAAAGTGAAGTTTGATAACTTTCAAGATAAAATCTGTCAAAACTTGTCAAAGGCAATATTATTTCCTACCCGGATGCGTTGCACCTGTGAGCATCAATGAAAGCGGAGGTACTGGCTCCGGTGAGTAACTTTTCCTGGATATAGATGAAGCGTACCTTTTTGGGGAGTGAAAAAATATGGAAAAAGGAAGATTATCAATTCAGGGCATGGATGCCGCCTCACGTAATTTTGAAGACAGTACAATCTCAGGGGTCGCATTCGAACCGCTGAATCCGGATGACTATCCTGCAGATCAGAAAAGCCTGATTGAAGAAGTGAACCGCCGTGCAGCTGTTGCGAACGAGAAATATCACATTGCGCAGCTGCGGGATGAAATGTTCGCAAAGGCCTTCGGCAAAGTATTTAATTTCAGTATCTATATCGATATGCCGTCCAGACTATATCGTATCATCAGTACAAATGACTTCGTGGAAAGTGTTGAAAAGTGTGGGAACGCCTTTGAATTCTTGAAAGGCAAGATAAAGGCGTCCGCAGCCCCGGATTACCATCAGGAACTGAATGAATGGCTGCAGCCTGAAACTGTACTTGCGGAACTGGAGAGCAATGCCGCGTCGACCAGAGATTTCTACAGTGATGCGGCAAATTCCTGGTTCAGGGGCATCTTCATGGTTGGTGACCGGGCGGAAGACGGTTCTGTGCAGCATCTGATCTACGGCTGTCAGAACATTGATGAACAGAAGCGCAGGGAGCTGGCACAGCAAACGGAGGTTTCTGATATCCGCGATATCATCGCATCAGCAAACATGGGAACCTGGCGCATTGAGCTGATCGAGGGCCGGGAGCCCCGTATGATCGTGGATGACAAGATGGCGGAGCTTCTGGGCATAAAAAAAGAAGACTTGTCGCCGGAAGAGACCTATACTGCCTGGTTTTCCCATATCAAACCTGAGGCTGTGGAGTCTGTACTTGTCAGCGTCGGAAGGATGCAGCAGGGTTTTATGGATGAAAATACCTATCTCTGGATTCATCCGAGCAAGGGTGAGCGTTATGTGCGCTGCGGCGGTACCGCCGAGAAGGTAAAGGGCGGTTTTATTCATCGCGGTTATCATTATGATGTGGATGCTCAGGTAAGGGATGAACTTGCGAAAGCGGAAGTTTCACGGCAGCAGGAGGAACAGCTGCAGGAGCTTCTGAAGGCGCAGGAGGACGATGCGATCCGGAAATTGCTCAGTACTATTCTCCATATGGGAGACCGGGCGCTCGTTTCCACTCTCGTGGAAACGGTGGCCGCCTATTATCAGGCAGACCGGTGCTACATCTTTGAAGAGGATCCCACCGGGCAGTACATCGCCAATACCTATGAATGGTGCGCGCCGGGTGTAACACCGGAGAAGGACAACCTGCAGTCAGTGCCGGCAGCGATGATGGATCCGTGGGTAGAGCAGTTCCAGAAACAGGGTACGTTCTATTTGTCCTGTGATGATGAATATGCCGAAAAGGAGCCAATTATTTATGAGGTACTGGAGCCCCAGAATATTCAGAGCCTTATGGCGGCTCCCATGATGGAGTCCGGCCGGGAGATCGGCTTCATGGGTGTGGACAATCCGAAGGTCAACACGGGACACAAGCTGTATCTGTCCATCGCCGCTGTCTCTGCTTACCATGAGATGCGCGCTATCCGGGATAAGGACAATCTGGAGCAATCCATGCACCGTACTGCCCGGATTCAGGCGGATCAGATTGCGGAAGCCACACGCTATAATAAAATCATTGGGGCACTCAGTTCTGAATATGCCTCTCTCTTCCTGCTCAATGCGCGGACAAACACCTATCGCCCGATCCGCACCAATGCTGTAGCTGACGTCTTCGTTGCAGAGTATGCCAATGCCGAGGAGGGACTGCGCCACTATATCGATACCTGCGTGGTTCCGGAGGATCGGGAAAAGATGTATCTGGCCTGTACGATTTCCCATATGGATGAGGTGGTACCGGAGACAGGCATTTACTCTGTCAATTACAGACAGATAGACGGGATGAAAAATTCCCACGGACAGATGAATATTGCCAGATTCAAGGCGGATGATGAATCTGTTTATTTCGTCATAGGGATTCGCAATATTACACAGATGATAAAAAAAGAACTTGAAACACAGCATGCCCTGCAGGAGGCTTATGATGCGGCAGAGGCTGCGAACCGTGCCAAGAGCGATTTCCTGCAGACCATGTCCCATGACATCCGCACTCCCATGAACGGCATCATCGGCATGACGGCTATCGCGGCAGCTCATATCGATGACAAAGAGCGTGTGCAGGACAGCCTTCAGAAGATCACGGCAGCCAGCCGTCATCTACTGGCCCTTATTAACGAAGTCCTTGATATGAGCAAGATCGAATCCGGTAAGGTATCGCTCTCTGAAGAGGAGTTCAATCTCTCTGATCTGATCGACAATCTGGTTACTATGGTCCGCCCGCAGATCACGGAGCATCAGCATGAACTGACAGTCAGTATTCAGAAAGTGGAACATGAGCTGGTGATCGGTGATTCTCTGCATATTCAGCAGGCTTTTGTCAATCTGATGAGCAACGCGGTTAAATACACACCGGACGGCGGAAAAATCAAGCTGAGTATCCGTGAGATCCCTTGCAATCAGGAAAAGGTCGGCTGTTACGAGTTTGTGTTTACGGATAATGGCATCGGTATGTCTGAAGAGTACCTCGCCCATATCTTTGAGCCGTTTACCCGTGCTGAGGATGGACGCATCAGCAAGATCCAGGGCACCGGTCTCGGTATGCCGATCACCAGGAATATCGTCAACATGATGGGCGGCGATATCAAAGTGGAGAGCAGGCTGGACGAGGGCTCTACCTTTACAGTCACGATCTTTTTAAAACTGCAGGATACGGATGATATGGCAGGTAAAAAGTTTGCGGATATGTCTGTCCTGGTGGCTGATGACGATGAACCGGGCATGGAGTCTGCCGTTGATATCCTGGAAGAACTGGGAATGCAGGCAGAGGGCGTACTTTCCGGAGAAGCGGCACTCGAGCATGTTGTTATACACCATGAGGCAGGGCAGGATTATAATGCGGTCATTCTTGACTGGAAGATGCCGGGCATGGACGGCGTGGAAACGGCCCGGGCCATCCGCGCTGAGGTCGGGAATGAGGTGCCGATTATCATCCTGTCCGCTTATGACTGGACCGATATCGAAACAGAGGACAGAGAGGCAGGAGTCAACGCGTTTATCAGCAAGCCTCTCTATAGATCCAGGATGGAACGCGTTTTCAAAGAACTGATGGATGACGGACATAATGAGGAAACTGCAGCATCCCCGCTGTGGGAGCTGGAACAGATGGATCTCTCCGCCTACTGCTGCCTGCTGGTTGAGGATAATGAACTGAATGCCGAGATCGCACAGGAGATCCTGGAAGAAACCGGCATAAAGGTTGAGCATGTCTGGGACGGCGCGGAGGCTGTTGAGGCAGTAACGACTGCTGAGGACGGTAAATATGATCTGGTACTCATGGACATTCAGATGCCTAAGATGAACGGAAATGACGCGACCAGAGCCATCCGCGCTTCGCAGCGGAAGTACTGCAAGACTGTTCCGATCATTGCCATGACAGCCAACGCCTTTGCGGAGGATGTGCAGGCAGCCAGAACTGCCGGAATGAATGAGCATATCGCCAAGCCGATTGATTTGAAGGTCCTTGCAAAGATCATGGACAAATGGCTTTTGAAAAAAATGTAAATGCACTCAGAGATTATGATCTGAGGAGTTCACCTACAAAATGCCGAAAGGAGCGGACGAAGTGATCCGCGACCTTACCGGTTCCTGTGAAAGAACCGTTTCCGACAAGGAAGAAATTATGTAAACAGGAGTCATCGCTGTTCCGTCCGGTTTACACATTGCCGTTTACAAGATCTTCAATGGTGATGTGATAGAAGAAGTCGATATCCACCGCCTTTCCCACTGGCTCCTTTTACTATTTTTGCTTTTATTAAACTGTCCCCCTTTACCGGACCTTCAGTAGGGGGGACATATCATTTTCGGTTACCGGCCGCGAGGCTTCTTTCTCTTCTTCACATATCCGATCGATATTTTTCAGCCATCATCCATAATACCGAATATTTCTTTTTTTTACTATGATATAATAACACCATATCAGTCTAAAAATGATTAACATCATGCCGGCAGGATCTGCCCGGAAAGCTGAAATCCGGCAGCCTGAAAGCAGAATATTTGAGGAGGAAATGGCCATGGCAGAAAAAATCGTACAGACAGCAGGAAGAAACGCGCTCGGAGAGTTTTCCCCCGGATTTGCGCATTTTAATGACGACATCCTGTTCGGAGAGAACTGGAATAATCAGGATATTGATGTGAAAACCAGATGCATTATTACGGTAGTGGCACTGATGTCTTCCGGCATTACGGATTCCTCTCTGAAATATCATCTGATGAATGCAAAAGCGCATGGTGTGACGCAGAAAGAGATTGCCGCGATCATCGCGCATACGGCATTTTATGCTGGCTGGCCCAAGGGCTGGGCCGTATTCAACATGGCAAAGGAAATCTGGGAGGTCGGCGAAGGAGATCTGCCCTATGAGGATGAAGCTATGCGGGCGCATGCAAAATCCATGGTTTTTCCAATCGGACAGCCGAATGATGCATTTGCACAGTACTTTATCGGTCAAAGCTATCTGGCACCGGTGTCCCTGCAGCAGGTCGGCATCTTCAATGTGACCTTCGAGCCGGGTTGCCGCAATAACTGGCATATTCATCATGCCTCCGAAGGCGGAGGACAGATTCTTGTCTGCGTGGCAGGCCGCGGCTATTATCAGGAGTGGGGCAAAGATGCTGTGGAAATGAAGCCGGGTGACTGTATCAATATTCCGGCCGGCGTAAAGCACTGGCACGGAGCAGCACCGGATTCCTGGTTCAGCCATCTGGCGGTAGAAGTTCCGGGAAAAGATGGTTCTAATGAATGGCTGGAAGCAGTGGATAACGGAACCTATAATAAGCTGAAATAACAGGAGACGGTTACTGTCCGGACAATCATCCGCCGGTCAGGATTTCGGGATAATATATTTTTATAAAGGAGAAAACGACATAATGGCAATATCAGAGGCGATCCGCTATATCGGTGTGAACGACCATCAGGTAGATTTGTTTGAGGGGCAGTATGTTGTGCCGAACGGCATGGCCTACAATTCCTATGTGATCATCGACGATAAAATAGCTGTCCTGGATACGATGGAGGCTCATTTCGGAAAAGAATGGTTTGATAAACTGGAAGCGGAACTGAGCGGCAGACAGCCGGATTACCTGATCGTTCATCATATGGAACCGGATCATTCCGCAAATATAGCGGCCTTTGCGGAAAAATACCCGGACGCGAAAATCGCCGGTTCCGCGGGTGCTTTTAATATGATGAAAAACTATTTCGGGACGGATTATCCGGACAGAAGGATCCTGCTGAAGGAAGGCAGCATGATTGAATTGGGAAACCATACCCTTCACTTTATCGGAGCACCGATGGTGCACTGGCCGGAAGTGCTGATGAGCTATGAAAGCACAGAGAAGGTACTGTTTTCCGCAGACGGATTCGGAAAGTTCGGCGCTCTCGATGTTGCGGAGGACTGGGCCTGTGAGGCAAGACGCTATTATATCGGCATTGTCGGAAAATTCGGGGTACAGGTTCAGGCAGTACTGAAAAAAGCGGCCGCGCTTGATATTAGGACGATCTGCCCGCTTCACGGACCTGTCCTTACGGAGAACCTGGAATATTACCTCAATCTGTATGACATCTGGTCTTCCTATCGCGTAGAAAGTGAAGGTGTAATGCTTGCTTACACATCGGTGTATGGTAATACCGGAAAAGCCGTGGCATATCTCGCGGAAAAACTGAAAGAAAAAGGCTGCCCGGAGGTTGTTGTATGTGACCTGGCCCGCGAGGATATGGCTGAGGCAGTGGAAAACGCGTTCCGTTACGGAAAACTGATTCTGGCGACGACTACATATAATGGTGAAATCTTCCCGTTTATGTCTGATTTTATTCATCGCCTCGTTGAACGAAATTATCAGAACAGAAAAATCGCTTTGATCGAAAACGGTTCATGGGCGCCTATGGCCGCAAAGTGTATGACGAAACTCTTTGAAGGAAGTAAAAATATCGAAATCGAGGGAACGGTTACGATCAGGGGGGCTGTAACTGAGGAAAACAGAGCCCGGCTGGATGAACTGTCAGATACTCTGATGAATTGATCCGGCAAGAGCGTCAAAACAAAACGTCCGGTGGAGAAAAAAGGATGTCAGACTTAAAGCAAACAGGTGTACAATAAATACTGCATGCATCCGGCAGCGGTGCAGCAGGATTTTCATGTGCCTGTAACGATTTGCAAATTCGGAGGGCTCCGGTATGTCCGCGGCAATTTATTATGTTGAAGTGAATATGATCTGCATAATTACGCTGGCACTGCTCCTGGGCAGCCTGCCGAGAGGCGAATATCAGAGTGTTCGCGGCAGATTTTACAAGATCCTTCTCAGCCTTACTGTTCTCATGTCAGCGACGGATCTTGTTTCCGGCCTGTTCAGGGGAGCGGTCTTTACGGGAGCAAGGGAGCTCCTGTGGGTTTCCAACGGCTTGTTTTTGATGAGCGCTGTCTTTATTGGTTATTTCTGGATCCTGTACAGTATGCAGGTTCTGATCGGCCATCTGAACAGGCAGATTCTGACACTGACAACTGTGATGGCGCTGCTGGACTGCGCGCTGATTATTTCCGCACCGCTCAATGGTTGGATCTTTACTATTGATGCGGATAACCTTTACCACAGAGGGAAGCTGGTCCTGATTCATTGGATCATTGTTTATGCTTTTGAGCTGATCCCTTCCATAGCGGCTCCGTTTACGAAGGCTGAACGTTATGAAAGGCGGGCGATCACACTTTTTGTGATTCCGCCGGCTGTTGCGTCAGTACTGCAGTCCGCCTATTACGGAGTCACCTCGGGACAGGTGGGACTGATGGAAGGGATGCTGCTTCTTTATATCCTGCTGCAGAACAGGGAAGTGAACGAGGCAAGAGTTAAAGCCGCGCTTCTGGATGAGATCTCCAATACGGATACGCTTACCGGTCTCAAAAATCGCAGGGCTTATGAGACGCAGCTGGAGTCTTTGAAAAAAGAAGAATGGACCGGGACGATCTTTATGGATCTTAACGGTCTGAAAGAAACCAATGATACGCAGGGACACAAAGCCGGTGACGCGATGATCTGCCGTTTTGCGCAGCTGCTCAGAGGCTATTTCCTGCCGGAGTGCATTTTCCGGATCAGCGGCGATGAGTTTGTTATTCTATGCACCGACCGGACGATCTTCGAGGAACAATATCATGCTATGAGAGCGGAGATCGCGGATCAGGCGGCTGCCGGCTGCACACAGGGGCCTGGGAGCAGCGTCGTCCGGCTGGTCAATGAAGCTGAAAAAAAGATGTATGAGGACAAAGCAGAGTACTATATCCGGACCGGCAAAGACCGCAGGGTGCATATATAAACGGATGGAGACGGATCAATTTACTGCCGCACAGCCGGTGGTTCGGATATCCAAAAAAACGCATAGAAAGGTGAATTATGTATGAAGGAAAAGAGTAAATACTGCCTCTGGAAAAGCATACTGTGGGCTGTTCTGACGCTCGTGCTGGCTCTGGTGCTGCTGTTTGCAGGCGGCACACTGGGAGGTAAGCTCACCTCCTTCATGCTGGCCAGTGATAATGATGCCATTGTGTTTGGTCAGACCTACGCATGCTTTATTGGAGTCTGGCTGTTCTTCCCGGTGGTAAGCCTGATTGGCAAGGAAAACAGGAAAAGCTTTGGAGGCTTCTGGCATGATAGTGGGTACTCATGCCGCCTGAGTTGACAGTTGCATA
>R20__coassemble_2002_pt1 | contig 9876 bp, 7 predicted proteins | sample R20__metabat2_low_PE_019 | metagenome-assembled genome bin R20 | reverse complement strand
ATGCTGATCACCGCCTATAATAAAGCGACCCTTCCTATGCCTCCGTTTGAATGTAAAGAAGGCAGGCGGTTTCCCGCCTGCCTTCTTCGATTCTGATGTTACGAGCTTCAATTAATAACGGTTTGCTACCAGCTTCACACCGGGGCCCATGGTGGTTGCCAGGGAAATGCTCTTCAGATACTGTCCCTTAACAGTGGCGGGCTTTGCCTTAACGATGGCGCCCATCAGAGCATCGAAGTTGGTCTGCAGCTGCTCTTCAGTAAAGGAAGCCTTACCGATCGGGCAGTGGATAATGTTGGACTTATCAAGTCTGTACTCGATCTTACCTGCTTTGATATCCGCAATTGCCTTGGTAACATCCATGGTAACCGTGCCGGCCTTCGGGTTCGGCATCAGTCCCTTAGGACCAAGAGTCTTACAGAGCCGTCCGACAACACCCATCATATCGGGAGTCGCGACAACTACATCAAAGTCAAGCCATCCGTCATTCTGGATTCTGGGGATCAGTTCCTCGCCGCCGACATAATCAGCGCCTGCTGCCTGTGCCTCATCCAGCTTTGCGCCCTTGGCAAATACCAGGACACGAACAGTCTTACCGGTACCTGCGGGAAGAACGACCGCACCGCGGATCTGCTGATCGGCATGACGGCCGTCGCAGCTTGTGCGGATGTGAATTTCTACAGTTTCATCAAATTTTGCGGATGCAGTCTTCTTGATCAGAGCAATTGCATCAGCGGGCTCATACAGAGTGTCGCGGTCTACAAGCTTCGCGGCTTCAACATACTTCTTTCCGTGCTTCATTCTAAAATTCCTCCATTGTGGTCATTGGCTCTGTTTCCTTCTGCGGACAGATACCTCCCACTGTTATGCGGCAATATTCTTCTGCCTCAGTCGACTACTTCAATACCCATACTTCTTGCAGTACCGGCGATCATGCTCTCTGCAGCCTCAATAGTTGCAGCGGTAAGATCGGGCATCTTGGTTTCCGCGATCTCATGGATCTGAGCTTTGGTAACCTTTGCCACCTTATTCTTATTGGGTGTTCCGGATGCCTTCTGGATATTAGCGGCCTTCTTCAGAAGAACTGCTGCCGGCGGAGTCTTCGTAATGAAGCTGAAGCTTCTGTCGGTGTAAACTGTGATAACAACAGGGATGATCAGATCACCCATGTCTGCGGTTCTGGCATTGAACTGCTTGGTAAATTCAACAATGTTGACACCATGCTGTCCGAGCGCAGGACCTACCGGGGGAGCGGGTGTCGCTTTTCCGGCTTTGATCTGTAATTTGATGTAACCTTCTACCTTTTTAGCCATTTTTTCCTCCTTTGTGGTCAAACGCAGTGACTTATCTGCTTCCACGAATACGCCGCATTTCTGCGGCATGCTCTTAAAACTGCAGCTGCTTTTTTAGCTGCCTGCTGAATCGAAGGTGCCCTGGCACCTGTTTTATATAAAGGCAAATGCCCTCATACCATTGATCAGACAGATCTGCGGATCTCAGAAAAGCTGAGCTCCATCGGTGTTTCTCTTCCGAACAGGTCAACATTGACGATCGCTGTCTGCTTGTTAAGATCGATACGTGTGACCACACCGGGTGTATTGGTCCATATGCCGTTGCTGTCCACGATCGTAACCGCATCACCGACCTCAAAGTCAACCGTGATATTATCATCCGTGTGGATCCCCAGAGGCTTCATTTCCTCCGCGGTCAGCGCAACAGCCTTGCTTTCCGGACCTACAAAGCCGGTCACTCCTCTGGTGTTCCGAACGACATACCAGGTATCGTCATTCATGATCATACGCACCAGCACGTATCCCGGGAACATTTTCTTCGGTACCGCCTTGCGTACGCCGTTTTTAACTTCCACCACGTCCTGCATCGGGACACAGACCTCAAAGATCTGATTCTCCATATGACGGTTTTCGATTGCTTTTTCGATGTTGATCTTTACCTTATTCTCATAGCCGGAATAGGTATGAGCGACATACCACTTTGCCTCATCGCAAATGGCATCCTCATCCAGCTTCTCTCCGCTGATAGTTCCCTCTTCCTGTGCCTCAAGGGATGCCGCGGTCAGCGCCGCTTCCTGCGCGTCCCGATCCGCTGTTTCTTCCTGATTCAGTTCCCGCTCTGTCTCAGCCTTTTCGATATCGGCTGCCTTGCGGGTAAAATCAGGCCGCTGGATCTGACGCACTCCCGGAAGCACTCCGGTCTTTATGCGAACAGTAGGTTTTTTCTCTGCCATGTGATCTCTCTTTCTTCCGGACTATCAGAGTGTAATCAGGAAATCAATCAGATACTGCGCACCCAGATCGATCACTGAGATCAGCGCGCCGACCAGAATGCTGACAACCAGTACAACGACCAGCTGCTTCAGCAGCGTCTCCCGGTCCGGCCAGAGTATCTTTTTGAATTCAGCCTTCACTCCTTTAAAGAAGCGACCAAGCTTTGAATCTTTGAGATTGCTCATAAGCACTCCTTACTCCGTAAATGCTTACTTTGTTTCCTTATGCATTGTGTGTCTCTTGCAGAATCTGCAATACTTCTTGGTCTCCATACGATCGGGATGTGCCTTCTTATCCTTGGTTGTATCATAATTACGACGCTTGCACTCTGTGCATGCCAGTGTGATTCTTGTACGCATGTCTTTTCCTCCGCGTTAACTGTTCATTTCATAATGATTCATATGCAGATGTTCGTCGGGATCTCCGGCCGCAGCTGTCTGCGGACATGGATCCTCTTCGACCGGGAATCTTTTTCTGATCTGCCGCACGGCTTTGTTGGGTTAGTGGGACCCGGCGCAACGGTTCGCCGAGCAGTGCGTTTGCAGCATAAAAAAAAGACCCGTCAGTCTTTGTGTAACTAATTTATCACAGAAAGTCAGCTGAATCAAGCACTGAAAATGAATTTTACCGAAGAATTCCGGGCCGAATTCCGGGCTGATTTCAGGACGGTTCCGGCTTCCCTCCGCAGCTGAAAAATCTATCCGCAGGAATTGTCCGGTTCCCGCGGATAGATTTCCCTTTCCTCTATTTGATTCGCAATGTCCCGTCATCCTTTCCGGTAGTGCGATATTCTGCCGCGTCCCTGCTGCTTGGATTCATACAGCGCATTATCTGCTGCCAGATACAGCTCATTGAACGTATCCAGTCCCTCTCCGCTGCAGGCGGTTCCCATGGAAAGTCCTCCGTTGTTCGGGTCCCTCGCCAGAGCTGCTGCAATCTCCTCATATAAGATGCGTCCGCGCTGCTCCATTTCCTCGTTTGTTGTCGTTTCCGCGAAGAACAGCACCGCCGCAAATTCATCTCCGCCGATCCTGCCGGCAAAATTCTGCTCTCCGATCGCTTCCCGAATTGAAGCGGCGGCCAGTTTCAGATAAACATCTCCGGCAGGGTGCCCGAAGCTGTCATTGTATTCCTTGAAATGATCCAGATCCATCATAATCATCAGCACACGGAATCTCTCCTGCAGCAGCCGTTCCTCTGTATCACTGCGCAGCGCCTCCTTGGTCATCAGCCCGGTCAGAGAATCGCAGCGGTATTTTTCCTCCCAGCGATTTATTCTTCCCTCGGCGCCGGCTTTCAGCTGCCGGCTCATATCACGAATGATCTCTGTCGCGGAAGCATCCGCAATAATGATATCACTGCGATTTTCCCGGGCCCCCGCGGAATAATAGACTCTTCCGCTGCAGAAAACGTACAGAAGGGATCCATCTTTGCGGCGAAGTCTGTGTTCACAATAGATCAGTTCTGTTCTTGCCAGCATCGCTGTGATCAGTGTCAGATACTCTGTCCGATCTTCCTCCGGCAGAAGATCCATCTGAGTCAGATTTCCTTTTGCAATATCCTCTCTGGTATATCCTGTGAGTTCCTCAAAGGCATCACTGACGGAAATGATCTTCATATCCGGGTCCAGTGTATAACGCCCGTAATGGACCAGGTGTACTGCGATACCGTTCTGCGCAGGCTCACTTTTTCTGGATCGCCGAATCATGATCTCTTCTGCAGGAACCGGCTTATCCTTTTTGAACTGCTGCCCCATGTCAGTTTCCTTCAGCATCTGAAGAAATTCCGCCACGATTCCCGGATCGAACTGGGTTCCGGCACAACGCCGCAGTTCTTCCATTGCCTCCTCCCGGGTAAGGGCAGGACGGTAGACCCGGTCGCTGACCATGGCATCGTAACTGTCCACAACAGCGATTACTCTGGACAGCAGCGGGATGCTTTCCTTGCTGAGTCCGTCAGGATAGCCTTCTCCGTCCCATCTTTCATGATGATGCAGTACCATATCCGCCACCCCGGCCAGTCCTTCGGAACTTGCGGCGATCTGAGCGCCCTTCAGGACATGTTCCTGCATAATACGGTATTCGGCATCATTGAGCTTTCCCGGCTTATTCAGGATCTCCAGCGGAATGCCGATCTTTCCGATATCGTGAAGGATACATAAAAGTGCAAGATCTGCCTGGGCAGCATCAGACAACCCCAGACGGCGTCCCAGCTCATACCCCAGCTTCTGGGTCCGTTCCACATGTGCCTGCGTATCCGGGTCGCATTCCTGCATCGTTTTCATCAGGGAATTCAACACCTCGGAGTGACGGGAATTGGAGTCCATCAGTTTCCTGGTCCGCAGGCTCTGCTCCGCTTCCGCAATTGCTTTCAGGATATCCGGTTTGTACCGGTCTGTCCGTACTACAGAAAAAACAAAGTGCCCCGAAAATTCCTTCCGAACCGACTGAGTCAGTTTTCTCGCCTCTGCCTCATCCGTTCCGCGGCGGATCGTAAGCAGTCGGCCGTCCAGCCCCCGGACAAAATAAGCGTCCGGCTGAAAAGCATTCCGCAGCGCCGCGGAAAGTTCAACCATCAGCTGATCTCCGGCTGCTCTTCCCAACGTATTATTGATCTCTGTCATATCGCTGATATCCGCCATGACAACGACCGCGGGATAATTGTAATGCTCCGGATTTTCATGAACCAGCTGGAGGAAGCTGTCCCAGCTGTGAAAGCCGGTCAGCAGATCACTCTCCAGGATCGCGTCTGTCAGCACCAGCAGTGTTCCCAGCTTGGTGCCCTGTTCGTTTTTCTGCGGGCAATAATCGCAGCGCAGCGGATGAGGTTTATTCTCCGCCTGCTGATAAAACTGAAAGGAAATTTCAGCATCTCCCGTCTCTTCCCTCAGCGGGATCCCAGCATTGTCCGTAAAAGAACTGAAAGGAATTCCTTCCCGCATTTCGGCGACAGGCAGGAGCTTCCTGGCGCGTTCATTCCACATGATCAGTCTATCCTCATAATCAAACAGAATGATCCCCTGGCTGACGCTCTCCACTACACGGGATCTTAAACTGTTTTGCAGAATTCTGGGATAATACCGGAAGGTAAAAATGTAATACAGAAGTACGGCGATCGGATACAGCCAGGTCGAAATGTCCAGATTCTGAAGAAGCGCATTTCCCTTAATAAACAGAAATCCGGCATTCAACAGTATAATGAGCGCAAAAATATTCAGATGAACGGTCAGATTGACCCTGTATTCCCGAGGCGTACTGCGCCACTTGCGAATAAGCCGGTAAACGATGACGGCCACAATACAGTAACAGAAGGCCAGATGCATCTGATACAGAAATTTCATATCATAGCTGTAATGCGCTATAACAGCTCCGGGTCTTTCCACATAGTGAATGGAGATCTCCCGGAAAGGATTGATCATCTGAATCAGAATGTCAAACAGCATATACAGATGGAAGAGACGGAACAGGCGATCCTTCATCGCATCGCCCTCCTGCCCGCTGTACATACCGATCAGCTCGCTGATATAAGCCAGCATACAGATCAGGACGCCATCAATACTGCAGAAGTATATCCCGGCAAAAAAGGCTGCCGTACGATATCCCGAACATACCACACTCAACGTATAAGAAGCGATCGTTACGGTTGCCATCAGAATCGTAAGTCCCAGGAATTTTCCCAGCAGTGTTTTTTTCTTCAGCGCCTTGATTCCGTACAACAGCGTCAGTGCCGCAAGTATCAGCGAAACCGCGCTGTAGATTATCAGGATTCCCCGCATGATAATCTCCCCCTGATTTTTTTACCCGCATCCGTCCAGCGGAAAAAGAAATAAACGATCTCCAGCACCGTACAGGTCATCCACCCCACAGGATAACCGAAGCCCACCAGCGCAGGTGTATTGGAAATATAACGTGTCAGGACAAACAGATAGAGCTGTCTTACGCCCACGAAGGCAATAAGCATAACCACCATCGGCCCTCTCGAATCGCCTCTTCCTCTCAGAGCTCCCGCCAGAACATGGTTCAGACAATTAAAAAGGAAGAAAAAGATATTACAGTGAATAAACAGTATGCCGAAATCCAGCACTTCCCTTTCTTTGGAAAACAACCGGACCGACGGCTCCGCGAAAATGTACAGGGAGGTCACCACAGCCAACGTCACGCCGGATGCGATCCCCATGGCAGCAACAGTTCCCCTGTTTGCACGTTTTTCCTGACGTGCCCCGATATTCTGACTGACAAAGGTTGTTGAAGCCATAGCCATACTCTGGATCGGCAGCATGGCAAACTGATCCAGCTTATTGTAGCAGCTCCATCCGGCCATACAGCCCGAACCGAAATAGTTGATATAGGACTGCACAAATACATTGGAAACAGAGGTGATCACAGACTGAATACCGGCCGGAAGACCGATCGCAAAAATATTTTTCAGAATATCTCTGTCCAGCTGCAGATCTTTCCAGTTCAGTCTGTAGATCTCCCGGGTAAAGGTCAGCAGGCGCAATGTCAGCAGGGCCGAGATCATCTGTGACAGGATCGTTGCGTATGCCACTCCCTCGATGCCCATATGAAAAGCCAGCACAAAAACCAGATCCAGGATGATATTCATGACGCTGGTCAGAATCAGGAACAGAAGCGGTCTCGTCGTATCGCCGACTGCCCGCAGAATGCCGCTTCCCATATTATAGATCAGAAGACCTGTAATTCCCATAAAATAGATCTTCAGATAAAGCGAGGCATCGTCAAATACATCCTCCGGTGTTGCCATAAGCATCAGCATGGGGCGAACCGCAAGCACTCCGATCACCGTAAAGATCACGCAGAAGATCAGTGTTGCTGCCATAGTGGTCTCGACCGCCCTGTGCAGCTTTTCCTCGTCCTTCGCCCCGAAGGAGTTTCCGATCACGACCCCGGCGCCGGTTGAAAAACCGTTAAAGAAGAACACCAGCATATTGATAATCATGGTCGTGGAACCGACGGCGGCCAGCGCCTGGGTCCCCACATAATTTCCCACCACAATGCTGTCAACGGTATTGTACAGCATCTGAAAGACATTGCCGAGCATCAGCGGAAGCGCAAAAAGGATCAGCTGCCCCGCGATATTGCCCTGCGTCATATTTCTGGTTCTGGTTTTAAATTCCGATGCCATATCCGATACGTGCCTCCTGTCGGCATTCATGCTCTGCTCCGGAACAATGCCGACAAACATTTTCCGCTCCGTTTCTCAGGCTGCCGGAGCTGCAGTCATTATCACTCCCACACCAGTGTGCAGTCCGCCACGCCCACCAGGCTGTCCATGAATACTTCTTTCAATCTTTTTTCCACAGTCTCCGCAGAAACGCCCTTCTTCAGAATGACCTGCAGGAAACCGCCTCCGCCTGCGCCGCAGACAAGACGTCCGTCTATGTATTCTTCTATTGTATTAAAAATCTGATCGATCAGGGTATTGGAGCTGCCGGCATCCACCTTCCGGCTCAAATCCCAGTGATAATCCAGGAGCTTCGCAAAGCCGTCCACATTGCCCCGCTCAAGCTCAAAGCGCATCAGCGCCGCCACCTTCTGGATCTCCTCCAGCGCGAACAGACTGTCCGGCTCATTTCCGATGTATCTTCCGACCACATCCCGCAGCAGGTTTCTGGCCAGCCGGCGCTGTCCGGTATAAATCAGGACAAACCGTTCCTCCAGTTCTTTCTTCGTTTCTTCAGAAATCTCCGGGTGAACCACACGGATCTTCTGCTGCAGCCCCGCCGGACTGGTAATATATTTAAGTCCCGGAGTAACACCGCCGACCTGGTCCTGCCAGCCGCCGCCGGTAGACATGATCTGCTCCATAGCCAGTACATGGCTGTAAAGATCTTCTTCGGTGTGTTCGATGCCCATAAATTCAAAAACAGCTTTCACACAGGCCGCTGAAAGAATGGAAGATGTTCCCAAACCGGATCCTTTCGGCACATTCCGCACTTCAGAATGCATCACGAAGCCTCCGCCGAGCCGTGTCAGGATCTCCTTCAGCGTATGGCCTTCCTTCGGTATAATCCCGCAGGCCAGCAGACAGGCCTTCTGCAGTGCAAAGGGATCAAATGGATCTCCGGTTTCCTGAAGCGGCCCGATCGTATCGAATTCTCCATGGACGTCCATATCCCGACTGTCAAACACAATCTTCAGCTCCGGGATTTTTTCCAGACGCACCTCGACCGGTTTCTCGCCGTTCAGCAGGATTGCCGCATTCAGGACAGTTCCGCCGTTTTCATTACAGTAAGGCGGTGTATCGCTCCAGCCGCCGCCCCAGTTGACTCTGAGCGGGAGCCGGACCGTATGAGTATCTGCCACAATATGTGCCGAGGGATTATATTCCAGTTCCTGCAGCGCCGCCCTCAAAATGGTGCTCTGGATCTCGCCGAAGCAGGCGCCGATCAGCTCGTCATCATCCAGAAGAACGCCCAGGTAATAGCAGATCCGCATTCTTTCCGAAAAATCCGCCTTTTTCAGACGATCCTCCAGCCATTCCCGCTGTATCTTTGTCAGCGCAGGAATCGGCTGCAGCTGCCGTACCGGCACACTGTTATGAATCGCCTTGGCGATTTCATCCATCTGCACCAGCTCCCGCATCCTGTTATTCCAGGCGATGATTGCCTCGGAATCCGCGTCCTGAAATCCGGAGCAAAGGGATTTCCGACTCGCGTTTCCGAAAAGCTCCGATGCTTCCGGTCCTGACGTTCCCTGTACAATTTCATAGACGTTCAGGGAAGCCGCAACCGCTTCCCTGATGGAATCTGCCTCCGGATAGAGCTCCGCATTCCAAAGTGTATGCGGCTCATTTTCAGGCCAGAATGTAAAGCCCAGCTGTCTGCTGAGTTCATCCAGATCTTTTCCGAACAGTCTGTTTTCCTTCGGATTATCTCCGGTTCCAAAGATCCGGACCACAAACCGGCCGTTTTTTTCCTTCAAACCGTGAACCACCACATCGGACGGAATGGTTTCGTCATGAATATCCACATAAGACAATACAGTGCGGTCCCCGATCACCGCCCTGCTGTGTACATAGGAGACCTCCAGATAGCATTTTTCCCCGATGGCCGCCCGACTGCTCAGCACAGAATTATAACCTGCGGTCCGGTTGTCACGAATACTGGATGCAATGCGGCTGCACCATCCCAGCTCACGATACTCTTCCACGCCGCCGTTCATCAGCTTCAGAATTTCCGCTGTTGTTCCGAAATGAATAAAACGGGCCGGTGCGGGACGAAGAAGCTTCATACGGTAAGGTCGAAGCGTTTTCCATACCAGTGTCCGGGCATCCCGCAGCTCAGAGCAGAATGCCCCCTCCGGCTTTTCCAGATAGAACTGCTCCAGTGTGGAATCCTCTGCCAGCGGGTAAAGAAAATCCGCGTACAGAGACAGGCGCACCTTCGCGTTGACCAGACGCTCATATGCTTCTTCAGTGTCTATCATGGTGTACAGAGAATTCAGCATTTCCGTACCGAACAATACCGCGCCGGTGTCGATATCCACGCCGCCCGCCTCATTAACAGCACCTGCCTGCCGAAGAGTGTCCACTCTTTTTTTCTGAAGGCAGCATCTGACGTTGCCGCGGT
>R20__coassemble_1983_pt1 | contig 9997 bp, 7 predicted proteins | sample R20__metabat2_low_PE_019 | metagenome-assembled genome bin R20 | reverse complement strand
CTCTTTTTTGATTGGTAGTTGATGACGCTTCCTTACGTATTATTTTTCCGTTCCCCGATTCTGATTCGTAGCAGTTGGCGCTGTCTTACGGTTCATATTTCCGTTCCTCTATTTTGATTCGTAGCGGTGCTTCCAGTCTTACGAATCACTTTGTCACTCATAGATTCTGATTCGTAACGGTGCTTCCAGCCTTACGGTTCATATTTCCGTTCCTCCATTTTGATTCGTAGTGGAGCCCTCTGCACCCCGTTCAGCCACCGACCATCCAGATATTCTGCTTCAGCTCAGACAAACCAGCCCCCTGCACAGACTGCCCAGACTGCACACCCTGCACAGTCTGGACAGTCTGGACAGGCTCTGGACAGTAACGAAGACAGTCCGCCTGCTCACTCCGACTTGAAAAAACAGACGTGTTCTAGTATATTTCATATGTAAAATATCAGCTGCGGATTTCCGCTTATTTTAAGGAGTTTTATAATGATCGAAGCCAATAATGTGACTCTGCGTCTCGGAAAGAGAGCTCTTTTTGAAGACGTTAATATTAAATTTACCGAAGGGAACTGCTACGGCATCATCGGTGCCAACGGCGCAGGAAAATCGACCTTCCTGAAAATTCTTTCCGGCCAGCTGGATACGACCAACGGGGTCATCAATAACACGCCCGGTCAGCGTCTGTCCTTCCTGGAGCAGAATCAGAGTAAATATGATGATCAGATCGTGTTGGATACTGTTATTCAGGGCAATGCCAGACTTTATGAGATCATGAAGGAAAAGGACGCGCTGTATGCCAAGCCGGATTTTTCCGACGAGGATGGAATCCGGGCCAGCGAGCTGGAAATCGAATTCGCGGAAATGGACGGTTGGTCCGCGGAATCTGATGCCGAAACTCTTCTGAATGGACTGGGTATTGACCCGGAATATCATCAAAAGCTGATGAATGAGCTGAACGGTGCCCAGAAGGTCAAGGTCCTGCTGGCGCGTGCGCTGTTCGGCAGTCCGGACATTCTGCTGCTGGATGAGCCTACCAACCATCTGGATCTGGATGCCATTGCGTGGCTGGAGGATTTCCTGATCGATTTTGAAAATACGGTCATCGTAGTCAGCCATGACCGTTATTTCCTGAATAAGGTCTGCACACACATCGCGGATATTGACTACGGCAAAATCCAGCTTTATGCCGGCAACTACGATTTCTGGTATGAGTCCTCCCAGCTGATGATCCGCCAGATGAAGGAAGCCAATAAGAAAAAGGAAGAAAAGATCAAGGAGCTCAAGGAATTCATTTCCCGTTTCTCCGCAAACGCCAGCAAGAGCAAGCAGGCAACCTCCCGTAAGCGTGCGCTGGAAAAAATCGAGCTGGATGATATCCGTCCTTCCAGCCGGAAATATCCCTGGATCGATTTCCGACCGGACCGTGAAATCGGCAATGAGGTACTTACCGTCAGCCATATCAGCAAAACCGTCAATGGTGTAAAGCTGTTGGATGATGTTTCCTTTGTAATGGGACACGATGATAAGATTGCCTTCGTCGGCAGCCAGGAGTTGGCCAAAACTACACTTTTTGAAATCCTGATGGGCAATCTGGAGCCTGATGAAGGCACCTACAAATGGGGTGTAACGACCTCTCAGGCTTATTTTGAAAAAGACAATACAAAGGAATTCAGCGGCACCTCCACGATCAGTGACTGGCTGCAGAGCTATTCGCCTGTCAAGGATGTCACCTATGTCAGAGGGTTCCTCGGACGCATGCTTTTCGCGGGCGATGACGGGGTCAAGAAGATCAATATCCTGTCGGGCGGCGAAAAGGTGCGCTGCCAGCTTTCCAAAATGATGATCTCCGGTGCCAACTGCCTGATCTTTGACGAGCCTACCAACCATCTGGACATGGAATCCATTTCAGCGCTCAACGACGGAATGATCCGCTTTCCCGGTGTTGAACTGATTGCCTGCCGTGATCATCAGGTCGTACAGACAACGGCCAACCGGATCATTGAGATCCTGCCCGGCGGAAAGATCATTGATAAGGTTTCCTCCTACGATGATTACCTGGCGGCAGACGCGGATGCCAGAAAGCGTACCGTCTATGTCGCGGAGGTTGAAGAAGAACCCTCTGAAGAAGAATAAACATGACAGGCCAGGATATTTCCCGCATATATGTCCCGGGAATATCCTGGTCTGTTTTATACAGCATATAACATGATTGATTCAAAGCATGAGGTAACTATGATTGATCTTCACTCTCATTCCAGCTGCTCCGATGGAACCCTTTCACCGACCGAATTGGTTAATCTTGCTATAAATACAGGCTTATCAGCTGTCGCGCTGACAGACCACGATACTGTGGACGGACTGCCGGAAGCTTTTCAGCACGCAGCTGCGCTCAGAGATGCTCATCCGGAGGATCCGGCATATGATCTCGAGCTGATCCCAGGCATTGAATTTTCCACGATCTATAAAGGAAAGGATATTCATATCGTCGGTCTGTATTTCGATTGGCAAAATGAAGAATTTTTAAGTCAGGTCCGGGAATTCTCCGATGCCCGGGATAACCGGAACCGGAAGATGTGCGCCCGCCTCCAGGCAGACGGCATAGAAGTCCCTTATGAGGATCTCATAAACAGCTTCCCCGCCGGCACCAGCATCACCCGGGCCAATTTTGCCCGCTATATGCTGGATCACGGCATCACCTATTCTATGAAGGAAGCATTCGACCGCTATATCGGAGATGACTGTAAGTACTTCGTTCCCCGTGAAAAAATCACTCCTGCCAAAGCCGTACAGTTTCTTCGTCAGTTTCACGGAATTCCGATTCTGGCGCATCCGCTTCAATATCATTTTTCAGCTGCGGAGCTTGAAGAGCTCGTCTCGGAACTGACAGCCCTGGGGCTGATGGGAATCGAAACCGTTTACAATAACCATACGCCGCAGGATACTGCAGACCTGACCAGACTGGCAAATAAATACGGGTTGTTGCCTTCCGGCGGCTCGGATTTTCACGGAGAAAACAAACCCGGTCTGAAGCTGGGTACGGGTTACGGGCATCTTTACGTTCCGGATCATTTTCTGACGGATCTCAAGCATCGACTGCACGGGATCAGTGGCTCCTCGAAGCTGTTTGTCACAGATTTCGACGGCACTCTCGGTACGACCGAAAAAACAGTTTCCCCAGCTACACGCGACGCACTCGAGCACTGGACAGGGGCAGGCAACCTGTTCGCACTGTCCTCCGGCCGCGCTTTTAAGGATGTCCGGAATCTGAAAGATCGCCTTAAACTGGATTACCCCGGAAGCTATCTGATCGCCGGCAACGGCTCTCAGGTCTATGACTGCAGCCGCGGTGAACTGATCCTGGATCTTCGGATAGACAAAGCTCTTGTACCGGAGGTTTATGCCCTTGCGGATGAAGTCGGTGTTTATGTTCAGACTTATGATGATGAGCACATCCTGCTGCGGGAAAAGACAACTCCTGAACTGGAATTTTATCAGAAAAGTGTCAAACTTCCTGTGCTCTCTGATCCGGACCTGCTGAAGCATCTGAAAACAGATCCGGGGAAGGTCCTGGCGATTTCCCTGAATGAGCCGGAGAAGCTTGAGGCTCTGCGTCAGGAGATCCTGAAGCGTTACCCGGGCGTGTTGGATGCCTTCCAGTCCAGCCCTTATCTGCTGGAAATCGTTTCCGTTCATGCGGGAAAAGGCAAAGCCCTCCGCTGGCTGTGCAGATATCTGGGAATCACGGCAGAAAACTCCATCGCTGCAGGAGATGCTCCGAATGATATTTCCATGATTCGGGCTGCCGGGCTTGGCGTTGTCATGTGCAACGGCGCAGCGCAGCATCCGGCCATGCAGAAGCTGGTCGAATGTGGGGATGCGGTTATGAGTGCTCAGGATAATGACCATGACGGCCTGCTGCCATATCTGAAGATATAACCGAAATCTTCCCGCCTATTTTATATTTGCCCAATTTATATTTGCATTTTATATTGCAAGTCCTTTTTCTCATAAAAAACGCCTCCGCAGGCATTGCTGCGAGAGGCGTTTAGTCAGTTGTAACCCGAGGTGAAGTTTTGTAAGCCGAGATGCATGTTTGTAAATTGACAAGTGCAAGCGGCGTTTTTGCTTTCTCTGTTATTTATCGACAGGACATATTGACGATATCTATCGATAGTATTTATCGATGGCATTTATTGACGGCATTTTATCGGTAGTATCTATCGATAATATTTTCGATGTTTCAATCATCTGTTACATACCTGAATCAGGGCTGAATTTCGCCGACACTTGCTTTGCAGCGGCACTTGCTCTGCAGTGACATTAGCCTTGCGGTGGCATTTACTTTGTATTCAGTGCACGCATGGAATTCAGGATCGCCAGCACTGCTACTCCGACGTCTGCAAAAACAGCCAGCCACATCGTTGCCAGGCCAAGGGCACCGAGAATGAGCACCAGCACCTTGACACTGAGTGCAAAAACCACATTTTCCTTAACGATCCGGAGCGTTTTGTGGGCGATCTTCACCACGGACGCGATCTTGCTGATATCGTCATCCATCAGGACGATATCGGCAGCCTCAATGGCTGCGTCAGACCCCATCGCTCCCATAGCGATCCCGACATCTGCTCTCATCAGCACCGGAGCATCATTGATTCCGTCCCCCACGAAGCCGAGCTTCGCGTTTCCGGAAAGTTCCTTTAAAAGTCCTTCCACACAGCTGACCTTATCCGCCGGCAGAAGCTGAGAATGCACTTCGTTCAAAGCGAGCTTCTTTCCGACTGCCTCCGCCGTTTCCCTGCGGTCTCCGGTCAGCATGACCACTTTGGAAATACCGACCTTCCTCATGGCTGCGATCGCTCCCGGGGCTCCTTCCTTGATCGTATCGGAGATTACAACTGCCCCCTGATATCGGGAGTCACAGGCTATATGAATGATCGTTCCGAACTCTCCGGAAAGCTTTTCCTCAATATCCTGCGGTACAGTCACCTTTTCCGCAGTCAGAAGCTTTTCGTTTCCTATCAGCAGTCTTCTGCCATCCAGTTCAGCGCAGATCCCGTGTCCGGCTGTTTCGGACACCTCAGAGAGTCTGCCGCCTTCCAGTTTCCCACCTGCCTCTTCAAATGCTTTTTTTATGGAAGCAGCGATCGGATGGGTCGATCTGCTTTCTCCGTATGCAGCAAGCTCCAGAAGCTCATTCCGGCCGATACCGTCCGCAGGATAAACTGCCCCGACCACAAATTCGCCTTTGGTCAACGTTCCGGTCTTATCAAACGCAATCGTTTTCATATCCGCGATTGCTTCCAGAAAATTGCTTCCCTTTACCAGTACACCGATCCGGGAAGCTGCGCCGATTCCGCCGAAAAAGCCAAGCGGCACTGAAATGACCAGCGCGCAGGGACAGGAAACGATCAGAAAGATGCATGCTCTCTGGATCCAGCCGGAAAAAGGCTGATGCAGCAGAAGTGGCGGAAGTACCGCCAGAAGTGCCGCTCCGATCGTCACCACCGGCGTATAATATCTGGCGAATCTCGTAATGAAGTTTTCCATCCTGGATTTTTTGCTGCTGGCATTTTCGACCAGCTCCAGGATCCTCGCTACCGTGGAATCCTCATAAGCTTTCGATGTCCGGACGCGAAGGACCTTTTCACCGTTTACGCAGCCGCTGATCACTTCATCACCTGCGTTTGCCCTTCTGGGCACTACTTCGCCCGTCAGTGCCGAGGTGTCAACAAAAGATTCTCCTTCAATAACCACTCCGTCCAGCGGGATCTTTTCGCCGGGGCGGATCACGATAATACTGCCGATCGGGACATCCTCCGGATCCACTTCCTCACAGCTTCCGTCTTCTGTTTCAAGATTGGCGTATTCCGGGGCGATGCTCATCATCTCGGAGATCGACTGCCTGGACTTGCCGACCGCGTAGCTCTGGAACAGTTCGCCCACCTGATAAAACAGCATGACCGCGCAGGCTTCCGAAAACTCACGGGTCGCATACGCCGCAAAAGTCGCAACCATCATCAGGAAATTCTCATCGAAAACCTGTCCGTGAGAGATATTTTTAGCTGCCTTCACAATGACATCATATCCGATGATCAGATACGGGACCAAAAACAGCACCGCCTGAACGACTGCCGGAAGCGCCTCCAGCTTTTCCAGCTTTTCCAAAGCCAGCAAAGCAAAGAACAGGGCACCGGAAATCAGAATTCTGTACAGCGTTTTTTTCTGTTTTTTAGTCATATAGAGCCTCCGCGTCGGAATTGATCCCGCCTTTTTCAAACTTCCACTTCAAAATCAGCTTCTGCCTTCTTGCCGGCTTTGATCGCTGCCTTTAAAACATTGTCGTAAATTGCGTCATCCGCCTCCAGCATAAACTTCTGCGTCAGAAAATTGACATTTGCGTCCTTGACACCATCTACCTTTTTGATGGCATTCTCTACTTTGGAGGCGCATGCCGCACAGTCGATCTCACACTTGAATTTCTTTTTCATGACCTTTCTCCTTTATATCCTTTATATAAATTACATTGATAGTTCTTAACAATTTAATCTTATTTTTATTTCCTGTTTTACAAGCCGTCAGACAGCTGTCGCCTTAAGTCTCTTCTATATGTTCCAGACCCATTTCGATAATGGTCCGGACATGATCATCCGCCAGAAAATAAATGATCTGCTTGCCCTCTCTCCGGCAGCTGACCAGCTTGGACTGCTTCAGGATCCTGAGCTGGTGTGAAATCGCAGACTGAGTCATGTTGAGCGTTTCCGCCAGATCACAGACACAGATCTCTGATTCAAAAAGAGCCATGAGGATCCTTATCCTTGTAGAATCTCCGAAAATTTTGAAGAGCTCTGCCAGCTCATAAAGCTCTTCCTCCTCCGGCATCTGTTTATGGATCAGATTGACCTTCTCCATATGGACGATGTGTTCCTCGCAGCACTCTGCTTTCTCTCTGTTGATCATGCTTTACCCCGTGAAATAATCGTTTGTTTATATGAATAATTATTCATATGTTCATTTTTATTATAAACATATATATGGTTCTGTCAACCCTGACAGTGCAAAACAGCTCTCATGCCTTCGGACATAAGGAGCTGCTCTGATCATGGATGCCTTAAGAATCCGGGGATATACGATCCCCGACCGCTTCTGTCAGCATGCATTTGTGTTATTTTTTAAATAATTTTATGCTGTTTTTATTACATCTATTCTTTTTAATTTCTTAATTTTATTATTTTTTATTGTATTTCGAACACATTATGATAAACTAATCTCAGCGGCCTTTCGGACAGACTCAGGTGTATCCGCGCATCGGCTCTGTACGAAGGATCGTCGGGAGAGATTATGGCGCAGCAGACCTTCAGCATCCGTATGGATGAAAATCTGAAAAAAGAATTTGATGTCCTCTGCGAGGATTTCGGCATGAACGCTACAACAGCGTTCAATGTTTTTGCGCGCGCCGTGGTACGTGAACGCAGGATACCCTTTGAGATCAATTCTCCGCTTCCCGCGGATCAGCCCGAACACGATCGGAGGTCCCCGCAATGACCTGTTTTGCCGTTTATGATACTAACGTACTGCTGTCTGCCATTCCTTCCGGATCGGATGATGCGTCTGCTGTGCGGATTTTTGATAAGATCACGACCGGTGAGATCATTCCGCTGGTCAGTCCCGAAATGATGGCTGCTTATCAGGCGGCACTGGATCAGCCCTATTATCAGAACAGTTTCGGCAGCGGCAAATATCTTCTGGATGTGATCCGGCGTTACGGCATGCTGGTGGATCCTTCCAATCGTGAGGAAATGGCGCTGATCGGCTTTGACCTTCCTTTCTATGAGGTCGTCATGAAAAGACGCAGGGAAAGCCGTTACCGCATTGATCCGCAGCTGTGCCGGTTTCCAAGGCGTCCGCACGTGATTACAGCCGGCGAGATGCTCGAACTTCTGGAAAAATAATGAGCCGCGGCCTTCCGTTTTCCTCTTTTCGCAAAAAAAAGACCGCAGGCTCCTGTCTGAACCTGCGATCCTTCTTCTTTTTTTACAATTCCTTTGATTTCAGTTATTTCAGATGTTTCTGTTGTTTCAGTCTGCGATGTGACATACCCTGCGCCTGTCTTTTATTCCTCGCCCGATCTGGGGGTAAACACCCTGCTGTTCTTTTCCGCCTCGCGGATGCTTTTGGCTGCGGCAGCAGCCTCCTCGCCGAAGACCATCTGGGAATTGACAAGCTCCTTTCCTCTGCGGTCGATCCGCTCGTAATTTCCGTCATTCAGGAGGATACTGGCCTGTTCTGTATCCGCCAGCTCCAGATCCAGAATATGAGTCGCTTTTGCGGCAATTTCAGGCTCCAGCAGCGGGAAGAGGATCTCCACCCGGCGGTCCAGGTTGCGCGGCATCCAGTCCGCGCTGGCCGCGAAGACCTGAGGACTTCCGGCATTTTCAAAATAAAAGATGCGGCTGTGTTCCAGGAAATTCCCGACGATGGAACGCACAGTGATATTTTCCGATACTCCGGGAATACCGGGCTTCAGACAGCAGATGCCGCGGACGATCAGCTCGATCCTGACACCTGCCGCACTGGCTTCGTACAGCGCAGAGATAATATCCGGGTCACAGAGGGAATTCATCTTGGCCTTAATCAAAGCCGTTTCTCCGCGAAGCGCGTTTTCCTTCTCCCGTCCGATCAGATTCACGAAGCGGTCCTTGAGCCACAGCGGTGCCAGAGAGAGATTATTCCAGCTGCGGGGTTCCGAATATCCGGAAAGCATATTGAAGACTGCGGTCGCGTCTTCCCCGATGGATTCCCGGCAGGTCAGAAGTCCCACATCCGTATAGAGCTTCGCGGTGGAATCGTTGTAGTTTCCTGTCGCCAGGTGTACATAACGCCGGATACCATCCTCTTCCCTGCGGACTACCAATGTAATCTTGGAGTGAGTCTTGAGGCCGACAAGACCGTAAATAACGTGGCAGCCGGCCTTTTCCAACATTCTTGCCCAGCCGATATTGTTTTCCTCATCGAAGCGTGCCTTCAGTTCGACCAGTACGGAGACCTGCTTGCCGTTCTCGGCAGCCTTCGCGAGTGCCCGGATGATCGGGGAATTGCCGCTTACGCGGTAAAGTGTCTGTTTGATCGCCAGGACATCCGGATCCGCGGCCGCCCGTGCCACCAGATCCACGACCGGCTGGAAGGACTGATAAGGGTGATGCAGGAAAATATCGCCTTTCCGAATCTGTGCAAAAATATCGCAGCCCTCCGGCAGCTCCGGTACCTCCTGAGGTTTGACATACCGGTGCTCCTTGAGCTGATCAAAGCCATCCAGGGAGTATACCTTCATCAGGAAGGTCAGATCCAACGGTCCGTCGATCGGGAAGATCTCCTCATCATTCAGCATCAGATTGCTCTGAATGACCTGCAGCAGACGCTTATCCGCCTTTTCCTCGATCTCCAGCCGGATCGCCTGTCCGCGCTGACGCTGCTTGACCTTCTTTTCGATCTCCTGCAGCAGATCCTCCGCCTCATCCTCATCCAGGATCATGTCCGCGCTTCTCATGATACGGAAGGCATGCGCGCAGACCACATCATAGCCTGTAAACAGCAGCGGCATATAGTGACGGATCACTTCCTCCATCAGGATCAGCTTCCGGCCTTCTTCCTGCTCTTCGGGAAGCAGAATAAACCGCGGAAGTCCGCCGGGCACCTGAACCGTCGCGAATTCCATGCCCTCGACCGACTTTTTGCTCTTCTTTTTGCCGTTCCTGTTCAGAATCCCGATACCGGAGGATTCCTTGCGGGTCAGCAGTGCGCCGATATTCAGGGATTTGTTAAGAATCAGCGGAAACGGTCTGCTGGAGTCAAAGGCCATGGGTGTCAGAACCGGATAGAGCTCTCGCTCAAAATAGCTTTCAAGATATTTCTGTTCTTCCGCTGAAAGCTTTTCAAAATCCTCCACAATCGTCAGACCGTTCTGCTCCAGGGCCGGAACCAGTGAACGGTTGTAGGTGGAATACTGCAG
>R20__coassemble_1959_pt1 | contig 10080 bp, 6 predicted proteins | sample R20__metabat2_low_PE_019 | metagenome-assembled genome bin R20 | reverse complement strand
GGTCATGAGCCCGGCGGCATCGTTACAGCGATCGGTGAGGGTGTTGAAGGCTTTGAGATCGGCGATAAGGTTTCGATCGAGCCGGCTGTTCCCTGTGGAGAGTGTGAGGACTGTAAGAAGGGACATTATAATCTCTGCAGACATATCAAAATGCTGGCGATCCCCGGAGAGAGAGACGGCGTAAACGCGGATTATTGTGTACACAGCGCCAAGTGGTGCTATAAGCTGCCGGACAACATGGACACCATGGAGGGCGCGCTGATCGAGCCTCTGAGCGTCGGTCTGCACGCAACAGAGCTTTCCGATGCCAGAGTCGGTGAGACCGCAATCGTTCTGGGCGCAGGCTGCATCGGTCTGTGCACACTGATGTGCTTAAAGGCTCGCGGTGTGAAGGATGTATATGTTGCCGATGTTATGGATATCCGTCTCCAGAAGGCACTGGAAGTCGGCGCGACCCGCGTGTTCAACAGCAGAAATGAGGATATCGTGGAATTCGCGAAGACCCTTCCGGGCGGCGGCGCAGATCTGGTCTATGAGTGCGCGGGCAACCGCATTACCACCCTGCAGACCGCAAGATGCCTGAAGAGAGGCGGAAAGATCACCCTGGTCGGTGTTTCTCCCGAGCCTGTACTGGAACTGGATACCGCTACCATGAACGATATGGAAGCAACGGTTTACAGCGTTTACCGTTACAGAAATACCTGGGATAAGGCGATCGCGGCTGTTTCCTCCGGCAAGATCCCGCTCAAGAAGATCGTTTCCCATGTGTTCGATTTCAAGGACTGCATCCATGCGATCGACTACAGCCTGAATCATAAGGATGTTGTCATCAAGGGCGTAGTCAAGATGGACGGTGCCGAAGAAGTCACCTTCGGCTGAGTCAGCGACGATTGAGGTGTTTTATGATGAATTTAAATGCCGGATGGATTCAGACAAGTGAGAGGATCACTCCTCTCTGTCCGGTTTTCCGCAGGAAGATCGGTCAGCGGGAAGGCGTGAAAAGCGCAGTACTGAAAATGACGGCGATCGGAACCTATGAGGCGGTCCTGAACGGAAAAAGGATCAGTGATTATGTGCTTGCGCCCGGATGGACTTCCTATAAGCATCGCCTGCAGGTGCAGGAGTATGATATTACTGCGTTGATGGGAGGAGACAATGAGCTGGCGGTTACAGTCGGTGACGGATGGTATCGTTCTCCGATGGTCGGCTGGCAGCAGATGAAATCCAGTCAGGAAAGAGTCGGTTATCCGGCCGGTATCCTTGCGGAACTGACCATTATTTATGAAGACGGCAATACGGAAGTGATCGGTACGGATACCTCCTGGGAATGGGGCAAAAGCCCGGTCCGCATGAGCCAGATCTATGACGGCGAAAGCTATGATGCTTCCTTTGAAACAAAGGACTGGAAGCCGGTCAAGGCTCTGGATTGGAGCTTTGAGATCCTCATCCCTCAGGAAGGTGAGAAGATCGTTGAGTGCAGTGAGGTCGCAGCCCGGAAGGTGTTTACGACTCCGGCAGGAGAGACGGTGGTGGATTTCGGCCAGGAGGTTACAGGCTATGTTCAGTTTACCGTAGACGCTAAGGCCGGTGATGAGGTTCACATCCTCCACGGAGAAGTACTGGATCAGCAGGGTAATTTCTACAATGCCAATTACCGGAGCGCGAAGGCGGAACTTACCTATATCTGCCGGGACGGTCTGCAGACCTATAAGCCGCATCTGACCTTCTACGGCTTCCGCTTTATCAAGCTGGATAAATTCCCCGGTGAAGCCAGGCCGGAGCAGTTCAAGGCAATCCAGGTCAGCTCTGACCTGAAGAAGACCGGTAATATTGTGACGGGCAGTGAGAAGATCAATCAGCTGTTTTCCAATGTCCTCTGGGGGCAGAAGGGCAATTATCTGGATGTTCCGACCGATTGTCCGCAGAGAGATGAGCGGCTGGGCTGGACCGGAGACGCGGCTGCTTTTGTAAGAGCCGGCTCCTACAACTATGATGTCGAAAAATTCTTTATTAAATGGCTGAAGGATCTGGCAGTCGATCAGCTGCCAAACGGAAGAGTCGGTAATGTCATTCCGGACTGGCTGCCGACAGGCGGCGGAAGCACTGCCTGGGGAGATGCCGCGACGATCTGTCCCTGGACGATCTATATGACCTACGGCAGAGAGGAAGTGCTGCGCAATCAGTTTGAGAGTATGAAGAAGTGGGTCGCTTTCATGGATAATTCCTGGAAACAGGAGAATGTACTGGGACGTGAACCCCGGCACGACCGTTCCATCGGGACGAAGATTGACCGCGCGAGAAGACAATATCTGTGGATCGGCGACTGGCATTTCGGTGACTGGCTCGGACTGGATGCGCCGGTCGGAAGCTATAAGGGTTCTTCGGATGAGGATTTTATTGCTTCCGCTTACTTCGCGTATTCAACAGAACTGGTCATTAAGGCCGGCAGGGCTCTGGGGGAGGATGTTTCCTACTATGAGGATCTGCATCAGAATATCGTGAAGGCTTTCCGGGAGGAATTCCCGGTTTATAATACGCAGACCGAACATGTCCTGGCGATTCAGTTCGGACTTGCTCCGGATCCGCAGGCGGCAGCTGATGAACTGGCCAAGATGGTGCATGAAGCCGGAGACAGCATGAAGACCGGTTTTGTCGGAACCTGCTTCCTGCTGCATGTACTGGCGGCATACGGACACGCTGATACGGCATATTCCCTGTTGCTGCGGGAGGCATATCCTTCTTGGCTTTATGCAGTCAACAAGGGTGCGACTACGATCTGGGAGCACTGGGACGGCATCATGGAGAACGGAGAATTCTGGAGCACGGATATGAATTCCTTCAACCATTATGCGTACGGCGCGGTCATGGACTGGATCTATGAAAAAGCTGCCGGCATCAATCCACTGGAGCCCGGTTTCGCAAAAGCGAAGGTAGTGCCGATGCCGGATGAACGACTTGGCTGGCTGGAGGCCTCCATTCAGACGCGGCACGGATTGATCCGTTCCAAATGGTGCTGCAAAGAGGACGGCATTCGTTATGAGATCGAAAACGAAATGCCTGCAGTCATTGTAATCAACGGCCGGGAGGAGAAAGTCGCTCCCGGACTTCATACCTACTGGACCGCAAAGTGATTCGGACCATACAGGCCCTGATGAGATGAAAGCAGCAGAAATACAGCAGTCGGAAAAGCATGCCCTCCGGGCATGCTTTTCTGCTTTACCCCGTAAAGAAAAAACTTCACGGGGCGTGCACCTTTCACGAAGAGGAAGGTGCCGCTTTTGCCTCCGCGCCCGGCGCGAGAGTTCCGATTGGAAAAACACTTTGTTTTGTATTTGAATCTGCTGCGGCCCAGTGGCAAACAGCGTGAAAGGTATTATAATAAAACTGTTCCTATGAAGCCGTAAAGGAGAGAGAAAAGCATGAATATCATGGCAATGATGAAGATCAAAAACACGCTGGAGGGAAATCATCCGAAGGCGGGTGAGTTTGTAAAAAGGGTACTGATGACCGGCATTCCGGAGGGTACGATTCTGGAATTGACGGTTACAAAGCCGGGGGAAGAGCCCAAGACGACCAATATTAAAGTGCAGCAGTCCGATCTGGACGCGATCGCGGTGCTGAAGGATGCGGCAAAATAAGCCGGAAGCCCCGGATGAAAAAGAAATTAAAGAACTGATGGAAGAACTGGTTGATGAACCTATTCACAAAGAGGAAGGACGGGAGGTAATGATGTCCGGAAAAGTAGCGGTTTTCAGCTGCAGAGAATTTGATGAAGGAAAGTGGTTTACGGAGTACGCGCAGGAGTTGGGGCTGACCCTGAGTAAATGTCCGACAGCTCCGACGATGGAAACGATCGCGCGGACGGTGGAGGGCTGCAGCTGTGCCACGATCGTGACGACACCGGTCGACCGGCAGCTGATGCGGGAGTTTGCTTCCTGCGGAGTGAAATATATTTCCACCCGCACGATCGGCTATGATCATATCGATCTTGCAGCGGCAAAGGAATTCGGGATCTCGATCGGCAACGCGCCCTACGGTCCGAACGGGGTGGCGGATTATACATTGATGCTGACATTGATGAGTATCCGCAAAATGAAGCCGATCATAGAGCGGACCAATATCCAGGATTACACCCTGTTCGGTCTGCAGGGAAGAGAGCTGAAGGACCTTACAGTCGGCGTAGTAGGAACCGGCAGAATCGGCCGGACGGTCGTCGGATATATGAAGGGCCTGGCAAAGGAGGTCCTCTGCTATGATATTTGTCCGAATCCGACGGTCGCGGAGCTTGCTTCTTATGTAGCGCTGGAGGAAATCTGGCAGAAGTGTGATGTGATCACCTTCCATGCTCCTCTGACAGCGGATAATTTCCATATGGTGAACGCGGATACCATCGCGCAGATGAAGGACGGTGTGGTGCTGATCAATACGGCCCGTGGAGGACTGATCGATTCAAAGGCGCTGATTGACGGAATTGAAAGCGGGAAGATCGGTGCGGCCGGGCTGGATGTGGTCGAAAATGAATTCAATATGTACTATTACGATCGGAAGTCCGATGTCATGAACAACCATGAGCTGGCGATCCTGAGAGGCTTCCCGAATGTGACGATTTCTCATCATATGGCTTTTTATACTGATAATGCGATCAAAACAATGGTCGGAGATTCCCTGAGAAGCTGCCGCTGTGTGATTGACGGACAGAAGAACCCCTGGGAGATCCGGCTGTAGAAGACGGGCAAAATACATGCTTTCGGCTGCGGACCTCTGCCCTGCGCCGGGGCCTTCAGAGGAAAATCCATGAATTCATTTGACAAAGTACAACAGGGAGAATGCGGGAGCCATATTTTGCCTTTTTTGTGGCTGGCCGGAGAATCTCATGAAAAGATCGCCGCGGAAATGCAGAAGATCCGGGAATGCGGCATCCGTGAGGTCTGTCTGGAATCCCGGACTATTCCGGATTTCGCCGGCGATGGCTGGTGGAATGATGTTTCGTTTATTCTTCAGGAAGCCCGGAAACAGAATATGAGGGTCTGGATCCTGGATGATGATCATTTTCCGACCGGGCATGCGGCGGGAGCCTTTGAAGATCGCGCGGCGCATTTAAAGAAGACCTATATTGCCGAAAAACACGCGGATTTTATGGGTGGTCTGGAGCAGGCTTTTTTGTGGAGAGGGCTGATTCCGGAGGATGATGCGAAGATCCTGGCTGTTCTGGCTGTAAAACGTTCTGATCCGGATACGACCGGGCTGAATCCTTCTCTGGTGCTGGACCTGACCGATCAGGCCGGTGAGGATTTTATCTTCTTTACTTTTCCGGAAACAGGACTTTTCCGTGTCTTTGTCCTTTATACCACGCAGCAGGGACCGGGCAGAGAAAATTATATGAATCTGATTGATACGGAGTCTGTCCGCACGTTGATCGATTCGGTTTATGAGCCGCATTTTCAGCACTTCAGCGGATATTTCGGAAATACGCTGGCAGGCTTTTTCTCCGATGAACCCGAACTTGGCAATGTCAATAATTTCTGTTTTGACGACTGCCTCGGAAATGAGGGGGAACGCTATCCCTGGAGCGAAGAACTGGCCATGGCTCTTCGGAATCGATGGGGAGCGGACATGCGGATCAATCTGACCGGCCTGTGGTATGACCTGGGGGAGGCTTCAGATTCATCAATAAGTCCGCGGCTGCGGATCGATTACATGGATGAACTGACCCGGCTGGTTGGGTGCTGTTTTTCCGGGCAGCTGGGAGACTGGTGCCGACAGCACGGCGTGGAATACATCGGCCATGTGATCGAAGACTCCGGCTCCTCTCTTTATATGGGCTGCAGTGTCGGTCATTATTTCCGTGAAATGCGGGGGGAGGATATCGCCGGCATCGATGTGGTCCATCATCAGATCATTCCCGGGCATACCGGGATCCGGACCCAGTGGAAGGCGCATGACGGAGACGGGGAATTTTTCCACTATGAGCTGGCCAAGCTGGCAAGCTCGGAGGCGCATATCGATCCGAAGAAAAAGGGAAGGGCGCTTTGTGAGATCTTCGGCAATTTCGGCTGGGGACTGGATGTTCCGGGCATGAAGTGGCTGCTGGACCATATGCTGGTCCGCGGCATCAATTATTTTGTGCCGCATGCCTTTTCCGTGACGGATCCGAATCCGGACTGCCCGCCTCATTTTTACGCGCAGGGAAACAATCCGCAGTTTGCTTATTTTAAACAGCTGATGCAGTACACGGAAAAAATGTGCACCCTGCTGGACGGCGGGGCGCCGGTCCTTTCCGCGGCGGTGCTTTATCCGGCGGAAAGTGTCTGGAGCGGAGAAGAGACACAGTCACTTTCCGAGGTCTGCAGGATTCTGATGCAGCATCAGCTGGATTTTGATCTGATTCCGGAGGATTTTCTGACAAAGGGAGAATATCAGACCCGGGGCAGCAGGTTCGGACTGACAGGCAATGAATACGGCGCGCTGATCGTGCCGGGCGGGAAAATACTTTCCGGCGCCGCCCTCGAATTCATGCAAAGGTATCCGGACATTCCGGTCTGCATCCTCGGGGAAACCGGACAGGATACGGCTTTCATCCCAGACCATGTCAGGGTCATTGCGGCAGAAAAAGCACCGGAGACGCTTCCGACGCTGCTTCGGCAGATCGATGGGGCCTGCCTTCGGATCCTTCCTGATGACGGGACGGACAGTCTGAAGAATCTCCGGGCCCTTCGGTATCAGAAGGAAGATGAGCTTTTCTGCTTTTTATTCAACGAGGATATTTACCGGACAGTGCGGTTTAGACTGGCGGCAGAGGCTTATGCCGGAGCGGAGGCTTATGATCCGCTGAATGATATCCGCTGGGTTTTGCCGGTCAGAAACAATGAACTGAGGCTTTCGCTTCGGCCCGGCGAAACGCTGCTGCTTTCTTTTAAGCAAAAACCGGAGGCCGAAGTGCCTGCGGATCCGGCGGGTATTTCAGCAGACGGATTACGGAAATGTGCGGAGATTCAGCAGGAGGGGAGAATGCGGACGCAGAGAGCCCTTGAGCAGCGGCGCTTTCTGGATGTCGACTGCAGCGTCAGTGTGCTGCGGGATGATGATTTCGAAGAGATTCTGAAGATTCCGGCAGGCGGGAGCTTTCCGAATATGAACAGACTTCCGCAGCTGCGGGAATACTGCGGAGTTTACCGGTATCAGCTTTCGTTTGATATGACGGAGCGGGAAGGAAAGCGATATTTCCTGATACTGCCCGGCTGCGGAAACGGAGCGCAGGTTCTGCTGAACGGGAAAGCTGTCGGCTTTATTCTTTCGGATGCCGGGGAAGCTGAGTTGACTGCTGAGCTGATAAGCGGTACCAACCGGCTGGAGATCCGAATGGCCAATACGCTGATCTGGCAGCGCAAGGACCCGATCTCCGCGTTCGGTCAGATCCGCCCGACGGGACTTCCCGGCGCACCCATTCTGGTGATAAGATCAGAGCGGCAGATGACGGACTGATCACAATAAGCAATAAACTGTGGGAGGTAACAGAATGAAAAAAAGATATGCGGCAATCGTTCTGATGATATGCCTGAGCGCGGGACTGATCCTGGGAGGCTGCGGAAGCAGGAACGCTGGAACAGACAGCGGGCAGCAGACCGGGGAGTCCGGAGAACAGAATACGGAGCAGGAAGCGTCCGGGGAATCAGCTGCAGAGCAGCAGCCCGAGGTACTTCAGGCAGAGACGGATGCCGCATCGGCAGAACCGGCTTCCTATGATTTTGAAGTGATCCGGGATGAGGAATCTTTTACGGAGTACGGCACTGTCCGGGCGCTGGACACGAACGGCGGCGAACTCTGGAGCTATCAGACTCCGGAGGTTGAAATGACTGAATTGACCGGTATCCAGACGATCGGTCCGGCAAAAGAGGGATATCTTCTGCTGGCGGGCGGAAGTATTTTGTGCATTGAAACGAGCGGTGCGGATGCGGGAACGCTGAAATGGCAGAATGATGAATTCGGCGGAGCAGGCGCGTGCTGGGATATGGATGAGGAAGGAAATCTGTATATTGCCGGTTATTACGGGCCTGCTTTGATGATTATTGACCCAAAGGGCAATACGATCCGGCGGTATACGTCTATCGGAGATGATTACTACTGGCCCTATGAGGTAGAAGTATCCGAAGGCAATGCCAGGATACGCTTCGAAAGCATGGAAGGAACAGTACTCCTGGACCTGGAGACGGGCGATTTTTATCAGCAGGTCGCACAGATCAGGGCAAAGGAGCAGTTTGTTGTTTCTGATGTGAATGAGCTGATGGAGGTCATCGGCAGCGATCGGGAGATCCTTCTGGCCCCCGGTACGTATGACCTGACCGCCTGGATCAGTGAAAACAGTCCGGCGCTTTATGAAGACGAGCTGGACGCGGAATGTCAGGTTTACCGGGAGGAGGTCTATGACGGAGAACAGCTCGTTCTTTACGGCATTTCCAATCTGACGATCGGTTCACAGGATCCGGAACATCAGGCACAGATTGTGGCGGAGCCGCGATATGCAGATGTTCTGACCTTCTGCAGCGGCGAGGATATTTTGCTGGAAAATCTGATCCTGGGACATACGAGCGCGCAGGGCTACTGTGAGGGAGACGTCGTGGCGATCGAATCCTGTGGGAATGTCAGCCTGAACAATTGTGAGCTTTACGGCTGCGGAGCCTATGCACTGGAGATTCTGACGAGTTCGGATGTTAATGTTGAGTTCTGTGATATACATAACTGTACGTATGGCTGTCTGACATCCAATTACAGTGACAGCCTGTGTTTTTCTTATACGACCTTTGAAGACTGCAGAGAATTTACCATGTTTGAGATGGTCGGATCGGACGCGGCCTTTTACGGCTGCACTTTCCGGCGGCTGAGCGGCAATATGGTCAGTCTGAACAATTACTCTTCGGCATACTTCCAGGGATGCACCTTTGACGCGGCGGCACTGGATTCCCTGCGGGATAATCCGGAATACGGCGGTAATCTGACGATACAGTGATGAAATTAAACTGAAATATAAAACTCTTTCGGTCTGCGCCCCCTTTGTGTTAGAATGGAGAACGTGAGTATGGGATTCTGTACTCTCCGGCTGTCACAAAGGGGGTTTTGATATGTTTACACCCAGAAGAAATCTGGATTATCCGGAATATTCCATGTATCAGCAGGTTACGCGGAACGCGGAGAGTTCTCCGATGGAACCTGCCTATGAGTTTTACGGAAAGAAAGTCAATTATAAACAGTTTAAGGAAAAGATCGATCAGGCAGCGAGGGCTTTTACCGCGGCCGGGATCGGACAGGGGGACCGGATCACGATCTGTATGCCCAATGTACCGCAGGCGCTGGTCTGCTTTTATGCGGTGGACAGGATCGGAGCAGTCTGCAATATGGTTCATCCTCTTTCCGCCAGAGATGAGATCACCTTTTATCTGAATGTATCGGAAAGCAAAATGATTCTTACCGTGGATATGTTCTGTGACAAGGTGGAGGAAGCGCTGAAGAAAGTGGATCATCCGGTGACAATCCTGGTGGCCCGGATGCAGGATGAGCTGCCGTTTCCGGTCAATGCAGGCTTCCTGTTCAAAGAAGGCAGAAAGCATCTGAAACATCCTTCTACGGATCACGCGGTCCTCTGGACGGCCTTTCTGCGAAAGGGGACGGAAAATATCGGTCTGCCTCAGATTCCTTTTGACCGCGGCCGGACCTCCGTGATTCTTTACAGCGGCGGTACCAGCGGGACGCCCAAGGGCATCTGCCTGACAGACCTGAATCTGAATGCGCTGGCCATGCAGTGCCGGGAGATCATACCTGGACATTTCGGCCCCGGACTTTCCATGCTCAGCTGTATGCCGATGTTTCACGGCTTCGGGCTCGGGGTCAATGTTCATACTGCGCTCAGCTACGGACTGAAATGTATCCTGATGCCGAGCTTCAATATCAAAAATTATACAGAGATGCTCATCAAAAAGAGACCGAATTTTATCGCCGGTGTTCCGACGATTTATGAGGCCCTTCTGCATATGCCGAATCTGCAGGGCGTCCGGCTGGATTTCGTTCATGGAATGTTCTGCGGCGGGG
>R20__coassemble_1944_pt1 | contig 10136 bp, 20 predicted proteins | sample R20__metabat2_low_PE_019 | metagenome-assembled genome bin R20 | reverse complement strand
CAAAGTCCTCGGATATCGAGCTGTTTGGTACTCTTTAAATGAAGGTACTCCACTCGAAATCCTCAAATCGAGCTTTTCGGAATGAAATAGAAGAATGCATTCCGGAATGCACTGGCTCGAAAATAAACAGCGGTGCGAAATAAAACAAGGAGATAGAAATCATGGGAATTAAAAAGTATACCGCATATACCCCGTCCAGACGTAATATGACCGGATCTGATTTCGCGGAAGTTACCAAGAGTGCTCCGGAGAAGTCCCTGGTCGTATCCCTGAAGAAGGAAGCCGGACGAAACAATCAGGGTAAGATCACCGTCAGACATCACGGCGGCGGAAGCAGAAGAAAATACAGAATCGTCGACTTCAAGAGATTGAAGGACGGCGTTCCGGCAACCGTAATCGGAATCGAATACGATCCCAACAGAACAGCAAATGTGGCACTGATCTGCTATGCAGATGGTGAGAAGGCATATATCCTTGCACCTCAGGGCCTGACGGACGGCATGAAGGTCATGAACGGACCCGAAGCGGAAGTCAGAGTTGGTAACTGCCTTCCTCTGTCTGAGATCCCCGTCGGTACTGAAGTTCACAATATTGAGCTTTATCCCGGCAAGGGCGGACAGATGGTCAGAAGCGCCGGCGCAAGTGCCCAGCTGATGGCAAAGGAAGGAAAGTACGCAACACTTCGTCTTCCCTCCGGCGAGATGAGAATGGTTCCGATCAGCTGCAGAGCGACGATCGGCGTAGTCGGAAACATCGACCACAACCTGATCAGCTACGGTAAGGCCGGCCGTGTTCGCAACATGGGTATTCGTCCTCACGTTCGCGGTTCTGTTATGAACCCTAACGATCACCCTCACGGCGGTGGTGAAGGAAAGGCGCCTGTCGGACGTCCCGGACCGTGCACACCTTGGGGCAAGCCCGCTCTTGGTTACAAGACTCGTAAGAAGAAGAATTCTGACAAGCTCATTGTAAGAAGAAGAAACGGCAAAGCCATTAACAAATAAGGAGGAAAATCATGGCAAGATCATTAAAAAAAGGACCTTTCGCTGACGCGAGCCTTTTAAAGAAGATAGATGCTATGAATGCATCAGGTTCCAAGCAGGTCATCAAGACCTGGTCACGCCGCTCTACCATTTTCCCGTCCTTCGTAGGACATACGATCGCGGTTCACGATGGCAGAAAGCATGTTCCGGTATATGTCACTGAGGATATGGTTGGACATAAGCTTGGTGAGTTTGTTTTAACCAGAACATATAAGGGACATAACGGAAACAACAAGAACGAGAAAAGCAGCGGAAGGTAATTGCGCCTGACCGAAGCTGAAAGGAGATAAAAATCTATGGCTAACGGACATAGAACACAAATTAAGAGAGACAGAAATGCTCAGAAGGATACGAGACCTTCAGCAAAGCTTTCTTATGCTAGAATTCCCGTTCAGAAGGCCTGCTTTGTAATGGATGCCATCAGAGGCAAGGACGTTACTACTGCAGAAGGAATTCTTACCTACAACAACAGATATGCTTCTTCAGTAATTCTGAAGTTATTGAAATCCGCTGTAGCAAATGCTGAGAACAACAACGGCATGAATGCGGCAAATCTTTATGTAGCAGAGTGCTATGCTTCTGACGGACCGACCATGAAGAGAATTCGTCCGAGAGCTCAGGGCAGAGCATACAGGATCTTAAAGAGAGAAAGCCACCTGACCATCATCCTGGATGAGAAGAAGGCTGACTAAACCATAATTCAGAATTTGAAAGGAGCCTATAATGGGACAGAAAGTTAATCCTCACGGCCTGAGAGTCGGCGTCATTAATGACTGGGATTCCAGATGGTACGCTGAAGACGATTTCTCAGACAAGCTGGTAGAAGATTATAACATCAGAAAATTCCTCAAGAAGAAGCTGTACAGCGCCAGCATCTCCAAGATCGAGATCGAGCGTGCTTCCGAGAGAGTAAAGGTCATCGTTTACGCCGCAAAGCCCGGTGTTGTTATCGGAAAGGGCGGAGCAGAGATCGAGGTTACCAAGAACGAGCTCGCAAAGATGACCGGAAAGAAGATCCTCCTTGAGATCAAGGAGATCAAGAGACCTGATAAGGATGCTCAGCTGGTTGCCGAAAATATCGCACAGCAGCTGGAGAATCGTGTATCCTTCAGAAGAGCTGTGAAGTCTGCAATGACCAGAACCATGAAGACCGGCGTTCCCGGAATCAAGGCTGCGGTAAGCGGACGTCTCGGCGGTGCTGATATTGCCCGTACAGAGTCTTATTCCGAAGGCACCATTCCGCTGCAGACTCTTCGTGCTGATATCGATTACGGATTTACAGAAGCAAACACGACCTATGGTAAGGTTGGTGTCAAGGTATGGATCTACAAGGGAGAGGTTCTTCCGTCCAAGCATACCGGTGCAAAGGAAGGCGGTGATCAGTAATGTTAATGCCTAAGAGAGTAAAATATCGTAAGCAGTTCCGCGGCAGCATGGCTGGTTCCATCTGCAGAGGCAACAAGCTTGCTTACGGTGAGTATGGTATCGTCTGCATGGAGCCCTGCTGGATCAAGTCCAATCAGATCGAGGCGGCCCGTGTCGCTATGACCCGGTGCATCAAGAGAGGCGGACAGGTCTGGATCAAGATCTTCCCCGATAAGCCTGTAACCAAGAAGCCCGCTGAAGTTCGAATGGGTTCCGGAAAGGGCGCTGTTGAATTCTGGGTAGCTGTTGTTAAACCCGGACGCGTCATGTTTGAGATCGCCGGTGTACCTGAAGAAACAGCAAGAGAGGCTCTGAGACTTGCAGCCAACAAGCTTCCCTGCAAGTGCAAGATCGTTTCCAAGGCTCAGCTTGAGGAAGAGGTGCAATAAATGAAGTCTAGCGAATATATGAAAGAATTACAGGCTAAGTCTGTAGAAGAGTTATCTGCAGAACTTGTTTCTGCCAAGAAGGAACTCTTCAATCTGAGATTCCAGAATGCAACCAATCAGCTGCAGAACACTGCCCGGATCACAGAGGTCAGAAAGAACATTGCCAGAATCCAGACAGTGATTACCAGCAAAGCGAATTGAGGAAGACTCGGAAAGGAGAGAATACCGTGGAAAGAAACTTAAGAAAAGTCCGTGTCGGTAAGGTTGTCAGCAACAAGATGGACAAGACCATCGTGGTTGCGATCGAAGATCACGTAAAGCACCCGCTGATCGGTAAGATCGTTAAAAGAACCTATACGCTGAAGGCACATGATGAAAATAATGAGTGCGGCATCGGCGATACCGTAAAGGTCATGGAAACCAGACCCCTCTCCAAGACCAAGAGATGGAGACTGGTCGGTATCGTAGAGAAGGCTCGCTGATCCATTCAAACACAGCTGACATGTTGCCGTATGACGAGCAACCTCTGTCGATCTTAATGATTTAAGAAAGGATAAGTAAAATGATTCAGCAGGAAACAAGACTGAAGGTCGCTGATAATACCGGTGCAAAGGAACTGCTTTGCATTCGCGTATGCGGCGGTTCTACCAGAAGATATGCAAGAATCGGCGACACGATCGTTGCCAGCGTAAAAGAAGCTACGCCCGGCGGCGTTGTAAAGAAGGGCGATGTTGTTAAGGCAGTTGTAGTACGTACTGTCAACAAGACCCGCAGAAAAGACGGATCCTACATCAGATTTGATGAGAACGCTGCAGTTATCATCAAAGATGATCAGACTCCTACAGGAACCCGTATTTTTGGACCTGTAGCCAGAGAGCTTCGTGACAAGCAGTTCATGAAGATCCTTTCCCTGGCTCCGGAAGTATTATAAGGAGGGAAGAAAATGGCTGCAAGTAAGATTAAAGTCGGTGATACCGTTAAGGTTATCGCAGGTAAGAGCAAGGATAAAGAAGGCAAAGTCAAGTCCGTTGATTTAAAGAATCACAAGATTGTTGTTGAGGGAGTCAACATGGTTACCAAGCACATGAAGCCTTCAGCTGCAAATCAGGACGGCGGCATCGTGCAGCAGGAAGCTGCTCTGGATATCTCCAATGTCATGCTGGTCGTTGACGGGCAGGCAACCAGAGTCGGATTCAAGGTAGAGGACGGCAAAAAGGTCCGTGTAGCCAAGAAGACCGGCAAGGTTTTCGGCTGATTGGGGAAAGGAGGAACAAAACATTGAGTAGACTTAAAGAGCTTTACAACACAGAGATCCGTGAAGCAATGGTCAAGAAGTTTGGTTATACCAACCCCATGCAGATTCCGAAGCTGGACAAGATCGTTGTAAATATGGCAGTAGGTGAAGCAAAGGAGAACGAGAAGCTCCTGGAGGCAGCTGCCAAGGACCTTGAAACTATTACCGGACAGAAGCCTGTATATACCAAGGCTAAAAAGGCAATCGCTAACTTCAAGATCAGAGAGGGTATGCCGATCGGATGCAAGGTTACACTTCGCGGCGATATGATGTATGAGTTCCTGGACAGAGTTGTCAGCCTCGCACTTCCCCGTGTACGTGACTTCCGCGGCATCAATCCCAACTCCTTTGATGGAAGAGGAAACTATGCGCTTGGCGTCAGAGAACAGCTGATCTTCCCTGAGATCGAATATGATAAGGTCGACAAGGTAAGAGGTATGGATATTATCTTTACCACTACAGCTAATACTGATGAAGAGGCACGTGAACTGCTCAGACTGTTCAATATGCCTTTCGCTAAGAACTGATTCGCTTTTGCATAGGAGGAAAACATGGCTAAGACATCCATGAAGATCAAACAGCAGATGAAACCCAAGTTTTCAACGAGAGCTTATACTCGCTGCAAGATTTGCGGCCGTCCGCACTCTGTATTAAAGAAATACGGTATCTGCAGAATCTGCTTCCGTGAGCTGGCTTACAAGGGTCAGATTCCGGGCGTTAAGAAAGCATCCTGGTAAACTGTATTTGATTATGGTAAGTCCTGAGAAATCGGGAAACTGCACAGTAAATTTGGAGGAATTTTAAAATGACAATGAGCGATCCGATTGCAGATATGCTTACAAGAATCCGTAATGCCAACACTGCAAAGCATGATACGGTTGATATCCCCGCTTCCAAGATGAAGCAGGCCATTGCTGACATCCTTCTGGAAGAAGGTTATGTCAAGGCGGTAGAAATCGTAGATAACGGAAACTTCAAGGATATCCATATTACTCTGAAGTACGGCGCTGACAAGAATGACAGAATCATCACCGGCCTGAGAAGAATCTCCAAGCCCGGTATGAGAGTTTATGCCAGCAAGGATCAGGTTCCGAAGGTACTTGACGGTCTCGGAACCGCAATCCTTTCCACCAACCAGGGTGTAATCACCGATAAGAAGGCCAGAGAGCTGAAGGTCGGCGGCGAAGTATTAGCATTTATCTGGTAATGTCAAAAACTGATTCATTTATATTATAAGGAGGTACGGGCATGTCACGTATCGGTTTAATGCCAATCGCTGTTCCGGCAGGAGTTACTGTCGAATTAGCAGAAAATAACACAGTGACTGTAAAGGGTCCCAAGGGAACATTAACCAGAGTATTCCCTAAAGAAATGACTATTTCTCAGGAAGACGGCGTCATCAAGGTTTCCAGACCCAACGATTTAAAAAAAGAAAAAGCTTTACATGGTCTGACAAGAGCTCTGCTCAACAATATGATCACCGGTGTCAGCACCGGCTTCGAAAAGAAGCTTGAGGTCAACGGCGTCGGTTACAGAGCATCCAAGAGCGGAAAGACTTTGACTCTGAACTTAGGTTATTCGCATCCGGTTGAGATGATCGATCCTGAAGGTATCGAGACTGTTGTCGAAGGCAACGTTATTACCGTAAAGGGTATTGATAAAGAAGCTGTTGGACAGTTTGCGGCTGAAATCAGAGATAAGAGAAGACCTGAGCCTTATAAGGGTAAGGGCATCAAGTATGCTGATGAAACCATCAGACGTAAAGTCGGTAAGACAGGTAAGAAGTAATATAAGGAGCGTGTACAATGGTTAAGAAGGAAAACAGAAAAGCAATTCGCGAAAAGAAGCATATGAGAATCCGTAACCGTTTCAGCGGCACTGCTGAAAGACCGCGCCTTGCTGTCTTTAGAAGCAACAGTCACATCTATGCACAGATTATTGACGATTCTCTCGGAAGAACTCTTGTTTCTGCCGGTACTGTAGAGAAGGATATCAAGGATGCCCTTGAGCATACAGATGATATTGCAGCTGCTGAATATGTCGGCGACATGATTGCTAAGAGAGCACTCGACAAAGGTATTAAGCAGGTCGTTTTCGACAGAGGCGGTTTCGTATATCAGGGCAAGATCGCAGCCCTTGCTGAGGCAGCTCGTAAGGCTGGCCTGGAATTCTAAGAAGGGAGAATATAAGTCAGATGAAGCGTTCTACAATTGATGCCAGTCAGATGGAGCTCACTGAAAAGGTCGTTACCATCAAGCGTGTCACTAAAGTAGTTAAGGGCGGTAAGAATATGCGTTTCACCGCACTTGTAGTAGTAGGTGACAGCAACGGACATGTTGGTGTTGGCCTTGGAAAGGCAATGGAAGTTCCGGAAGCTATCCGCAAGGGTAAAGAGGATGCTGCTAAAAATCTTGTCAGTGTTGCACTTGACGAGAACCTCAGTATCTCTCATGACTATATCGGTAAGTTTGGTTCCGCTCAGGTTCTTTTAAAGAAGTCTCCTGAAGGTACCGGTATCATCGCGGGCGGTCCTGCGCGTACTGTATGTGAACTTGCCGGAATTAAGAATATCCGTACCAAGTCACTTGGTTCCAACAACAAGCAGAACGTTGTTCTTGCAACCATCGCCGGTTTAAGCCAGTTAAAGGTTCCTGAAGAAGTTGCTGCAAGACGTGGCAAGGATGTTGCAGAACTGAAGGGCTGATGGCCTGCGGAACTGCAGAAAGGAGAATCAAAATGGCTGATACTAAGATGTTAAAAATTACATTGGTTAAATCTACCATCGGCGCTGTTCCGAAGAATCGCAAGATCGTTGAATCCATGGGTTTCAAGAAGCTGAACAGCAGCGTTATTTTACCTGACAATGCCGCTACCAGAGGCCAGATCAGACTGATCTCCCATATGGTAAAGGTGGAAGAAGTCGAAGGTTAAGGAGGAACTCAAATGGAATTATCTAATTTAAGACCTGCTGAAGGTTCCAAGCACAGCAATAACTTCAGAAGAGGCCGTGGACATGGTTCAGGAAACGGCAAGACCGCAGGCTTTGGTCATAAGGGACAGAAGGCCCGTTCCGGAAGACCGAGACCCGGCTTTGAAGGCGGTCAGATGCCTTTATACAGAAGACTGCCCAAGCGTGGCTTCAAGTGCTATAACAGCAAGGAAATCGTTGCTGTAAATCTTGAAAAGCTTGAGAAATTTGAAGATGGCGCTACTGTGGATATCATGGCGCTCATCGAAGCAGGTATCATCAAGGATGCCTGCGATGGCGTAAAGATTCTTGGAAACGGCGAGTTCACCAAGAAGCTGAACGTCAAAGCAAATGCCTTCAGTGCATCTGCAAAAGAAAAGATCGAGGCTCTCGGCGGTACTGCTGAGGTAATTTAAGCCGCTTTCCTTTTGCTTGTAATGAAAGGTATGGTAACCAAATGTTAGAAACTGTGAAAAATGCCTTCAAGGTGAAGGAAGTACGTTCCAAGCTTCTCTTTACACTGGCAATGCTGGTCATCATCAGAATCGGATCACAGCTTCCGGTTCCCGGTGTTGACAGAAATTATTTCAGCAATTGGTTTGCTGCACAGACAGGCGACGCGTTCAGTCTGATCGATGCCTTCACAGGCGGATCCTTTCTGAATATGTCCATTCTGGCATTAAATATTACCCCGTATATTACTTCTTCCATCATCGTCCAGCTCCTGACGATTGCAATTCCTCAGCTGGAAGAGCTCCAGAAGCAGGGCGAAGATGGACGGAAGGTTCTGGCTTCCATTACCAGATATGCAACGGTCGGCCTTTCTCTTATCGAATCCGGCGCTATGGCGATCGGATTCGGAAGAAACGGTTTACTGGAAGATTATAATGCGATCAATGTGATCCTTTGTATGGCGGTACTTACAGCAGGAAGTGCATTCCTGATGTGGATCGGTGAACGGATTACAGAGAACGGTGTAGGAAACGGTATTTCTATCGTCCTGATCATCAATATTATTTCCAGAATGCCGCAGGAGATCGCAAGCCTTTTTACACAGTTTGTTATCGGAAGATCCATTGCGGTCGGCGCAGTTGCTGCCGTTATTATTATCGCAATTATTGCGGGTATGGTTGTTCTGGTTATTCTGCTGAATGACGGTGTAAGAAGTATTCCGGTACAATATGCCAGAAAGATCCAGGGAAGAAGAGAGCTGGGAGGAAATTTCAGCAGAATCCCTCTGCGGATCAATACAGCGGGCGTTATGCCTATCATTTTTGCATCATCACTGATGGAATTTCCGGTTATCATTTCCACACTGACCGGATATAAAGGCACGGGAGTATGGTCTGAGATCCTGAAATATCTGACCACCAGTTACTGGTGTAATCCGGCTCAGATCAAATATTCACTCGGCCTTGTGGTATATATTCTGCTGCTGATTTTCTTCGCGTATTTCTATACGTCCATTACTTTTAATCCGCTGGAGATCGCGGATGGACTGAAGAAGCAGGGCGGATTTATTCCGGGAATCAGACCCGGTACCCCTACCAGTGATTATCTGACCAATCTGTTGAATTACATTATTTTTATCGGTGCGTGCGGTCTTACGATCGTCGGTGTACTTCCTTTTATTTTCAGAGGAGTCTTCGGAGCATCGGTATCCTTTGGCGGAACCAGCCTGATCATCGTTGTCAGTGTTGTTCTTGAGACCATCAAACAGATCGAATCCATGATGATGGTCCGCAACTACAAGGGATTTTTAAATGATTAATAACAGTCAGGATGATCCCGGGCGGGCAGAAACTGTCGGCCTGGGATTATTTGCATTAAAAAGCATTTTGCCGGATGGCAGAATGAAAAATCTATATTCTAAAACTGCATCCGAATGAAAAGGTGTAGCGCAAAATCGAAATAGTTCAGAATGAAACATATAAGATTCCTATAATAAAGAAAAGGAGGTACACTGATGAAGATCGTTATGCTTGGTGCTCCCGGAGCTGGCAAAGGTACACAGGCCAAAATGATCTGTGATCGTTTTGGAATTCCCCATATCTCAACCGGAGATATTTTCAGAGCGAATATCAAGAACGGAACAGAGCTTGGTATGGAAGCGAAGAAATACATGGACGAAGGCAAACTGGTTCCTGATGAACTGACTGTACGCATACTGCTTGACCGTGTGGCAAAGGATGACTGCAAAGATGGATATGTACTGGATGGATTTCCGAGAACCATCCCTCAGGCAGAGGTATTGACCTCTGAACTGAACAAGATGGAAGATCACATTGATTATGCTATCAATGTGGATGTACCGGATGAAAATATCGTCAACCGTATGGGCGGCAGAAGAGCCTGTGTAAAATGCGGTGCAACCTATCATATGCAGTATATTCCTCCGAAAAAGGAAGGAATCTGTGATACCTGCGGCAGTGAGATCATTCTTCGTGATGATGACAAGCCGGAAACCGTACAGAAGAGACTGACTGTCTATCATGACCAGACTCAGCCGCTGATCGAATACTATGAAAAGGCAGGAGTCCTGAAGAATGTGGACGGAACTCAGGAAATGAGCAAAGTCTTCGCGGACATCTGCAAACTTTTGGAGGATTAAGTTATGTCTAAAGCAGACGTTATTGAACTTGAGGGTGTAGTAGTAGAAAAACTGCCGAATACTTTATTTCGTGTACAGCTGGAAAACGGCGCAATTGTTCTGGCTCATATCAGTGGAAAACTCCGTCAGAACTTTATCCGCATCCTGCCCGGCGATAAAGTAACCCTGGAAATGTCTACCTATGACTTAACCAAAGGAAGAATCATCTGGCGCGATAAATAAGCCATGCACTAATGAGGAAAGGACCCATGCAAGTTTACTTGCAGATGGGTCCTTTTCGAAATTAGTATACGGCGCATGCCGTACCATCGAGAAGAAGCGAAGCGGATTCGAGATGGCGCATGGCTTATTTATCGAAAGTAAATCAATCAATATACGGCGCAAGCCGTACCATCGAGAAGGAGCG
>R20__coassemble_1927_pt1 | contig 10234 bp, 6 predicted proteins | sample R20__metabat2_low_PE_019 | metagenome-assembled genome bin R20 | reverse complement strand
TGCTTATACCCCACATCTTTCTTTGCTGATTCGATTCAGCCCCATACTGAAATTTTAAAGTCTTTTGTCTGATTGTGCAATGAAAATCAGAAGAATTTGTGCTGCATGTTTCCGATTCAATTTCCCAGATGTTTTCTGCAGTTTGCGATATAGTTTTCGTCACTGAAAAACAGCGCCCGTTCTTTGCCCTTTTCAATATAACTCTGCCGCAGCTGTTCATCCTCCAGCAGCCGGAGCAGCTGCCCGGCGAGGCGGTAATCTCCCTCCTGAAGCTCTTGGGCGGACATATTTTTGTTTTCCTCTAAAGGCGCGATCAGGATGCCGCAGTCTGTCGGTTTCAGGATCTCCGCCGGGCCGGTCCGGCAGTCGGTAGAAATGACCGGAAGGCCGGCTGCCATAGCCTCTACCAGGGAATTGGGAAAGCCTTCCTTCAGAGAAGTAAGGGCATAAACGCGCGCAGTTGCCAGAAAGGAAAACGGTTCCTTTAATACACCCGGGAACAGACAGTCCTTCCCGATTCCAAGTTCAGCCGCCAGCTGTTCGTACTCCGAAAAATCTCCTTCTCCCAGGATCACCAGCCCGATCTGCCCGGCTTTCGATTTTCCCTCAGCTGATGCCTTCTGTCTGCAGATCGAGACTGCCTTGACCAGATGCCAGAAGCCCTTAATGTCATCCTGCCTGCCCATGCTGACAATCAATTCCGGATGAATCTCCCGGAAGGTCTCCAGTTTTTTGAGAATATCCTGCTGGTCCGGATCCGAGCAAAGCTGCTGTCCGGTCTCCTTTTTCACTTTGTTCAGATTGATCGGATTATTCAAGGTCCAGGCTTTCCGGCAGTTGTATTCTTCACGGATCATTTGTTCCATATCCGCGGAGCAGCAAACGATCTCATCGGCCTTCCGACAGAAAAGTCTGATCTTTTCGGGATTGTCAAAATCCTGATAGCTCCGGATGCCGCACAGAATCCGATCACCGGCCCTTGACAGGCAGTTGACCAGATTTGCGGTCTGACCGAAGCTGTAGCTGATCTCGATCCGCTCCTGCCTTTTCAGCTTTTTCAGCGCCCGAATCCGCCGAAGCACATTCACCGCTTTCCCGATTTTTCCGCTTTGAACACCCAGCTTTAAGTCCGCCACGCGAAGTCCGGTGATATCAAAGGCAATATCCGCGGAATCAAAAATCGCAATTGTGATATCATACCAGGGCTCCAGCAGCCTGGCTGTCCGGACACAGACTCTTTCAAAACCACCCTGATGAAGCATCGGGGTGATCAGCAGAAGTTTTTTCTTCTTGTTTCCCTTGCTTATGCTCTTTTCTTCCATATCCATTCTGTCCATATCACTTTTGATGTCCGTGGCAATACAGTCCCGAGCCGGTGCTTTTCGTCCCCGGCTGTATCCGCTCTTTGGTTTCATCCGATTCCGCCTATTCCAGAACGATCCGCGCGCGGCTTCCGCCCTCGCGGTCCTTATTGACTTCAATGCGGTTGATCGGCTTGTTCTTCAGCTCGGAGACATGAGAAATAATACCGATCAGCCGGTTTCCTTCCCCTGACAGCTCGGTCAGGATCCGCCAGCACTGCTCCAACGCTTCCTCCGAGAGGGATCCGAAGCCTTCATCCAGAAATAATGTGTCCGGACGGATCCCGCCGGCACTTTCCTGGATCTCGTCCGAAAGCCCCAGCGCCAGTGCCAGGGAAGCCATGAACTGTTCTCCGCCCGAAAGCGACCGTACATCACGGTAAACATCTCTGCCTGCATAATGATCCCATACATCTATATCCAGACCGGCCTGACTTCTCATGTTAGAGGCATTTTTGCGCCTCACCAGTTCATACTGTCCGCCGGTCATACCGGCCAGCCGGACGGCAGCCCGGCTCAGGATCCTGTCAAACCAGGTCGTCTGTACATAGGTCTCCAGCATGATCTTTTGCTTACCGCTTAAATCTCCGCAGACAGTTCTCTGCAGATCCGACATCCACCGATATCTTTTTTCCAGTGCAGCAAGCTCTGTCCCGGCTTCCCGAATGCCGGCTGCGGAGCGTGTATTGGCATCCATACGGGAAATAATTTTCTGAAGTTCTTCCTCCAGGACTTTCTCCTCCCGCTGCGTCCCGCGGATGCGCATCTCCGTTTCCTGAAGCTGTTCTTCCTTACAGGCCTTCAGCGTCTTTGCTCTGTTTTCCAGTTCGGCTTTCCTGCCGCTCAGCTCTGCGATCTGCTGCCCCAGGCCGTTCAGTTCCTCCCTGATCTTTTCCCGCTGCCGATCAAAGCCTTCCGCTGCAGTCCGAAGAGCTGCAAGTTCAGCTTCTGCAGCATTTAAATTCCTGAATTTCAGTTTATTATTCCGATCGGTCAAATCACTTTCCATGATCCGGACCGCTGATTTTTCTCCCGCGATACTGCTCACCAGCTCTGAAAGCTCCCTGTTCAGGGCCTCTGTCAGCTTCTCTTTTTCCGGAAGCTCTGCTTCCAGCTTTTTCCGTTGTTCCATCTGCTGTCGGAGTTTCTGTCCGCATGCCGTCAGTGATGCAACCACCTCGTTCTGTTTTTCTTCCGCTCTGTTCAGATACTCTGCCGTAAACTGAAATGCTCCGCCGGCGCCTGTCGGATCATCCTCAGGATCCGGTGCTTTCAGGGCTCCATCCTCAAACTTCAGTGTTTTCAGAACTTCTTCGGTCTTGAATTTCAGTTCTTTCCGCGCTGCTTCAAGCTGCCCGCTGACGTGTCCGGCCTCTTCAGAGGCCTGGCTGCTCTTTCGATGCGCCTCTGTCTCCTTTCTTTTCGCTTCCTCCACTTCTTCCTTTGTCGGCATCTCTTCTTCAAAATGTGCCGGAGCCGGATGATGAAGTGCACCGCATACCGGGCATGGGCAGTTTTCCTGCAGTTCCCTGGCCAGTACGCCGGCCTGAGCATCCAGATATCTTTGGTTTAAACGCTGCCACTGCCGGCTGCACTCAGCCGCGTATTCCTGCGCTTTCTGATAGTTTTCCACGGTCAGCTTCCGGGATTGCTCCAGCTTTTGAAGCTCTCGATGCTTCTGTACTGTCTCCCTGAGCATATCAGCTGCCTTCCTGGCCCCGGACAGTTCTGTTTCGTTTTGGGCCCATTTTGCCGGTATGCTTTCCAGCTGTCTGTATTCTGCCCTTCTCTGCTGCAGTTCCTCCTGCTCTTTACGGCAGCGCAGGCCCAGTCCCTCCTTCTTTTTTTCTGCCTCCTCCAGCGCTTTCCGGCGTTTTCCCAGTTTTTCCGCTTCTGCCGCAAGCTCCTGATAAAGCGGCAGCTCTTTTTCCAGCAGAAGTGCTGCTGCTTTCTGTTTTTCGATCTCCGGCGCCTGCTGATCGAGCGCCTTTGCCGTGTTCTCCGTTTCAATCCGCTGCAGTTGTTTTGTCTGCAGCTGCTGATTCAGCTCCTGCAATTGCTTGTCGCTGCGCAAATATGTCTGCTCGTTTTCCAGCTGTTTTTCCAGCTGCTGTTTTTCTTCCCTTTTCCGTTTCAGTCCTGCTTCCGCTGTTGTTTTAAGCTGCTCATCCTCCTGAAGCAGCCGCTGAATCAGTTCCAGTATTTCATCCGGGAGCAACTGCATATCAGAAACGTTCCCGGCCTCATTCCTCCAATCGCTGTTTTCGGCTGTGCGGATTCCCTTTGCGTACTGAGCAATTGCCCGGCGATACTCTTCCACCGCTTCGCCGGCTCGACCGGCCTCAGCGCGGATTTGTTCCTGCAGTGCGGCATACAGCCGGGTCTGAAACAGTTCACGAAAAATATTCTGACGTTCCCTCGTATCTGCCAGAAGCAGCTTTCTGAAGTCCCCCTGTGCGATCATGACGATCTGCACAAACTGTTCTCTGCGAAGCCCGAGGATCTCCTTTACGGCCGTTTCCGCCTCCGCCGCTTTTTCGATCCTCCGTCCGTCAGGACAGATCAGCAAAACGCCTGATTTTTCAGTAGTTTCGCCGACACCCCGTTTTGCCGGGCGTTTATATTCCGGATTCCTGCGTATCGTATAATGTTTTCCGTGGTTTTCAAATTCCAGTTCCACGAAGGTTGGTGTATCCGGCTCCGCATAACGGGACCGCATCATGGAAGGATCCCGGTCCGATCCGCTGGCCGCTCCGTATAAAGCATAGGTAACGGCATCAAAAATCGTCGTTTTTCCCGCGCCGGTATCTCCGGTAATCAGATACAGCCCTCGGCTGCCAAGCTGCTCCAGTTCCAGAATGGTTGTTTTTGCATAAGGTCCGTAGGCGGACATGGTCAGTTTCAGAGGTCTCATGTTTGTTCCGCGTGCCTCCACTGTATTTTACTGCTTCATAAGCTTTTTGCAGATTGAATTCCGCGTTTTGTCTGCACCGCTTTCGATATTCTTATCTATTCAATATCCCAGAGCTTTCGGATCAGTCCGTCGGTGAACTGCAGCTGCTCTCTGCTCATATCGCTGCCGTTCTGCAGTCTGTAAAATTCCGAGACCAGCTCGAGGGGGCTTTTGCTCTGCAGCTGAACTTCCGCCCCCTTATAGCCGGCGGTTCGGGTCCGCGTATTGTCATAGCTAAATTTCATCAGGTTCGGATACTGCTGTCTCAAAATGTGAAAGGCCCCCGGATATTCCTCTTCATCCGTCAGCGTGATCTGCAGATAATCCTCTGTACTCTGGCTGTCGATAAAGGCACGTTCCATCAGCTGAGCGTAGCTTCCCCGAAGCTTTCGCAGATCCCGTTTCGGCTTCAGCGGCAGGAAATGGAGCGTACACTCTCCCTTCTGTTTCATTTCCACTACCGTTACAGACTTCCGGTCTTCCGCTTCAGAAAAAGAATATTTCAGGGGTGTCCCGCAGTAGCGGATCGTTTCTCTTCCGGCCTTCTGCGGACTGTGAATATGTCCCAGTGCCACATAATCAAAGGGGTCAAAAACCTCCGCGTTGACATTATCCAGACCGCCGACCGTCTCCTCCGAATCACTGCGGGCGGCTCCTGTAACAAACTGATGGCAGATCAGGATATTCCTTTTTTTCGGATCGATCTGCATTGCTTCGATCACTGTTCGGAGCGCATCGGTATAGTTTTCGATCTCCGCTTCCGGAAAATATTGCCTGACGATCCCGGGCTTGACAAAGGGAAGACTATATACATAAACAGGCCCGTCTGCATCCGTCAGGACAGCGGGCATCGTTTTACCGCTATAGACAGGTGACATGTGGATTTTTTCTCTCATCAGACGGCCGCCGTAGGCGATCCGTTCCGGTGAGTCATGATTCCCACTGATTACAAAAATCTCGGTTCCGGTTTCGCTCAGTTCGTACAGGAAATCATCGAACACCCCGACTGCTTCCGCGGAGGGCATGGATTTATCATAAACATCTCCGGCGATCAAGACTGCATCCGGCTGCTCTTCCTTTGACAGCTCCAGGATCTGTGCCAGGATATATTTCTGATCATCCAGCATGGAAAACTCATTGACGCGTTTCCCAATATGAAGATCACTCAGGTGAAAAAATTTCATGGATGTTTCCCTTCGATTTTTCCGTTGACGTTTTGAGAATATACGCCTTTTCTCCGAAACTATTTTTTGATTTTTCCGGTCGTTGTCTGATCTGCTGTCTTGAGAGAACAAATTACAATTCCCGAAAGGACCAGAATCATCCCCAGCAGATTCCCGATACTCATTCCCTCATGGTAAATCGTCACGCTTAAAACGGTAGCCATGACCGGTTCTATGGAGGCGATAATAGAGGCCTGTCCGTTTTCCACATAAGAAAGTCCGGTCGTATAAAGAAGATAGGGGAAGACCGTAACCGCAAATCCAAAGCCGAGGCTCCACATCAGTGTCCCCGGAGAAGAGAAGGCGCGGCTGATGACCATTGCCGGTTCTGTCAGAAACAATCCGCCGATCGATGCGATCAGAAAAGTATAAAAAATGATCGTCAGAATTGAATATTTTCTTTCGAGCGCGTATCGGCTGAAAACAGAATAAAGCGCATACCCCAGACCGGCTCCGAGACCGATCAGTATACCGGCAGCCGAAAGACTCAGTGCGTCCGAAAAGATCCCGGTCACCAGCATGCATCCCAGAAAGGTCATCAAAAGAGAAAGGACTTTTCTGCCCGTAAAGCTTTCATGAAAGAGGAAAAAGGACAGGATCATGACGATCGCCGGTGCTGTATACAGAAGCACGGCAGCCACGGAAAGGGACATTATCGTAATCGCCCGGAAATAGCAGAAATTAAAAAAAATGATGCTCAGGATCCCTGTCCCCAGAAAAATCCACAGATCCTTCAGACGGATCCGGAAAAGCTTTCTGTCATAAAAAAGAAGCCAGATGCCCATACCCGCCGTGGTGATCAGGCATCTGAGCAGCACCAGGTTCATCGTAGTCAATCCGGCCGCATTCAGATGTCTGACAAAAAGTCCCATGCAGCCCCACAGAATTCCGGCTGCAAGAATCATAAACGGTGCCATTTTTTTCAAATTTTCCTCTTTTCCGCGGAATAAACTGTAATCAATATTGAAAAGATCTTTTACGGATCAATTCAGCTGCCTGCAGATCGGTCCGTCCTTCAGTGCGCAAAGCTGCAGCCATTCCACGTAGCCCTGTTTGTCACAATGAGAATTCAGCTTCGTACCGTACCCTTTCGGCAATGTCAAAGTGAAATTATGCCCCTGGAAAGGAAAGGCACAGACCAGCGTTACATCCGGTCTCATATTCATTGCCGCCGCTACGTTGACATCGTAGGCCATGACCTGAGGAGTCGTGATTGTAACTGTCGCGTTCGGTGTTGCCCCAAGGATCTGTTGAACGACCTGATAGCAAAGCTGTGGACTTCTGGTGTTGTTGGCAACGACCGGAGCTGTCTGAGCTGCCGCTCCGGACCCTGCAACGGCCGTTCCGACTGTAACAACCGTTGTCGCTGTTTTGCCGCCGTCATTGGTTCTGCAGGTAATGACAGTCTGCCCCGGAGCCTTACCCATGACCTTACCGTCCGAGGAAACGGTAGCAGCTGCCGGATTGCTGGAGGTCCAGGTCACAGACTTATTGGCTGCATTTGAGGGATAAACCGTAGGTGTAATATACATATACTGGTTAATCGCCAGAGTTACCGCCGTAGGATTCACGGAGATTCCGGACACCGCAGCAGTTCCGCCTCCGTTGACCGAAACGGTGCATCCGACATAATATCCGTTTTCATTGGTTTTAGCGTATACAGTTGCCTGACCGCCGCCGACCGCATGCAGTGTACCATCCTGATCCACCTGAACAACGTTTGTATTTGTAGAGCTCCAGGTCACGCCTCTGTTGTTGGCATTATCCGGAGTAGGGTGAGCCGAAATTTTCCGGCTTTCACCGCTTTGCATCTGAACATAGGTGTCGGAGATCGAAATACCGGAGACCGCGACATAAGAAGGCTGCGCCTTTTTGACACAGACAGATACCGATTCGGAATCCGCATACTGCCCTTCCATATAAAGAGTCGCGGTAATAACGGAATAGCCTTCGCCCACACCGTTTACACCGGCGCTGTTGCCGTTGCCGCTTACCGTTGCGACAGACGGATTGGAGCTGGACCAGCGAACCTCCAGACAGGCCTGGGAGCCATTGGTCATAACATCCACATATGCGATTGTAGAAGCGCCGACTGTAATGTTGTTATCATGAATATGCGCATACAGGTATGCGTAGTATTCTTCCTGCTGAGGAACATCACTCCATTCCTCCTGACGATGGTTGTCCCGGTCATCATCATAATGCTCGTCATCGTCTTCCTCATCATCCCAGCCGCCGTCTGCGCCGCCAAGTTCTCCCTCGTCAGCATAAACCGGCAATACTGTACCGATACTCCCGCATACACCAATGCCGATCAGAGCAGCTGAAAGCATTGCAATCAATCCCCGTACGATCTTTTGCTTCATAGTCAGATACCTCTTTCTTCTAATCCGAGCCCGATGGAGCACTGTCCGCCAGGTTCATTTCACTATGACAATAGCATACCATGTTCAGCCTGTTTTCTGTATTAAAGTTTTCATAATGGACTCTTAACGCAGTTTTCTGTAAAACCGAAAATAAAACAATACCGCGGCAAGCAAAGCGGAAAGTATGTCCGAGACAGCCTGTGCGGCTAATATTCCCATATATCCCCAGAATCTTTCCGTCATAAAAATAACGCCCAGAAAGACGATCCCCTGTCTGCAGATCGAGACAAGCAACGCTTCGATCCCTCTGCCGGAGGCCTGAAAGCAGACTGTAACGATCATGACCATGGACGCAAACATCATCGTGCAGACCTGCAGCGGCAGCATCCGGGTCCCCAGCGCCACAACACTGTCACTTTTCAGGAATAAACTGATCAGGGGCTGCGCATTCAGACAGACAATTCCCTCCAGAATGATTGAAGTTCCGAACAGGATTCCCGTAATCATTTTCAAAAGCCCTTTCAGCCGTTTAATCTTACGAGCGCCGTAGTAATATCCAACAATCGGTGCAGAGCCGAAGGACATTCCGACCAGGACCATCAATACGATTGAAGCTACCTTCTGTACGATACCCATAGCCGCAATGCATTCATTTCCGTAGGGAAGCAGAAACTGGTTCATAATGATCAGACAGATTCCGGACATCCAGTTGGTTACCGCAGCAGAAAATCCAACGCTCAAAATCTGTGAGATATAATCCCGGCTGACTCTGCATACCGGAACAGCTTTATGATCTGCAGCATTGATATCAGCATAAATACTTCCCGGTACGACAGACAGGATCCTGCTTTTTTTCAATACCACCATCAAATAAAAGGCATCTGAAAAAATGTATCCCAGAACCGAGGCCATGGCTGCGCCGAAAGCGCCCATGTGAAAGCCTGAGATCAAAATCGGATCCAGGATAATATTTAAAAGCAGTCCACTGACCGATCCGTACATGGATTCCTTCGACATTCCCTCTGATCGAAGCATATTCATATGAATGAAATTAACCACCAGAAAAGGGGCGCCGAAAGCCAGCACCCTGAAATATTCTTCGGCATAGGCATAGGTTTCCGCATCGGAGCCCAATGCAATCAGCAATGGCTGCTGAAAGACCAGCATCAGGATTCCCAGTACTGCTCCGGTCAAAAGAGCGATATAAAAACAGAAAGAGCTGACTGCCCGGGTATCCTCCAGTTTCTGCTGCCCGAACAGACGGGACAGCAGCGAACTGCCTCCTTGTCCGAAAATATTGCCGAATGCCATCAGAATCGTAAATACAGGCGCACAGAGCGACACCCCCGCTACCAGTTGTGTATTCTGGGTCGCTGAAATAAAATAAGTGTCCGCAATATTATAAACAACTGTGATCACCATACTCAGGACAACCGGGGAAGCAAGTGTAAGATATGTTTTCAGTGGGGAACCCTGTTCAAAAATATTGTTTTCTTCTGCCATAAGTGATTGATCCTTCTTCCGCTGTCCACTGCAGCATATTGCAATCCGCCAGATTCTCCGCCGGTTAAACCGCGGCAAGCTTTGATTGCTGCAGACATTTCTATCATAATCAATTCCCAAAGGTCCGGCAACAAAGGTTTCAAATGGCCGCCCACTGGGGCACGGCGGCCGCATGCGCAAAAAGAGCTGTGTGTCTCTCACGGAAGCACACAGCTCTTGAATAATATCGTTTAGCTTTTACCTCTTATCCGCTCTAAACACCTGTTTTAAAGCAGAGGCTTTGGGGAGGACAGGCAATCAGCTCAGCCCTGGTTCTTTGCGGCAATAGCGGCAGCCAGCTTCTTGGTCAGCTGAGGAACGATCACATTCAGATCGCCAACAACACCATAGTCCGCCACATCAAAGATCGGAGCATTCTCATCCTTGTTGATTGCGATGATGATATCAGACTCTTCCATACCTGCTACATGCTGGATAGCGCCGGAGATACCGATTGCGAAGTATACATGAGGACGAACGGTCTGTCCGGTCTGTCCGACCTGAAGTTCCTTCGGCTTCCAGCCTGCATCAACAACGGCACGGGAGCAGGAAACAGTTCCGTGAAGGACCTCTGCCAGGTCTTCCAGGATCTTGAAGTTCTCCGGGCTGCCGACACCACGTCCGCCGGATACCAGGATCTTGGCATCCGCGATATTCGCGACAGAAGAAACTTCCTTCACGATCTCAAGGATCTTTGTATAGCAGTTGTTCTCTTCAAAGCCGGGATTGTAGTTTACGATCTCAGCTGCAGCACCGGTTCTGGGCTCGATCTTCTGCATAACACCGGGA
>R20__coassemble_1921_pt1 | contig 10257 bp, 3 predicted proteins | sample R20__metabat2_low_PE_019 | metagenome-assembled genome bin R20 | reverse complement strand
ATCGCCCAGGATCTGACGGATGTCGGGCTGACAACTTTTTACAGCGAAAATCCGGACAGGATCCTGGAACCCGGGGAGATTATGGCCTACTACGGCAGAGTCTCACAGGGATTTGAATACCCGCAGCTTTCTTTTGTAGTTATATCTGATTCTGATATTTTCGGAGCAGTCCGCAAAAAGAAGAAGCCGGTTAAAAAGAATTACGCCGGAGAGGCGATCCGTGAGTTTTCCGAACTGAAGCCGGGGGATTATGTGGTTCACGAGGATTACGGGATTGGTATTTACAGAGGTGTTGAAAAGATCACCGTGGAAGGTGCCCGCAAGGATTATCTTCGGATCGAATATGCGGGGGAAAGTACTCTTTATGTGCTGCCGACAGAGCTTTCGGTTCTGCAGAAATACAGCGGAGCGGAGGGAACCGTTCCGAAGATCAGCAGAATGGGCGGTAAAGAATGGACCAACACCAAGAAAAAAGTAAAATCTGCCGTCGAGGAGGTCGCAGAGGATCTGGTACAGCTTTATTCAGCCAGACTGTCTGCGGAGGGCTATGCTTACGGGCCGGATACTGTATGGCAGCGGGAATTTGAGGAGCTTTTCCCATATGAAGAAACACAGGACCAGCTGGCTGCGATCGAGGAAACTAAAAAGGATATGGAAAGCAGTCGGATCATGGACCGGTTGATCTGCGGTGATGTCGGTTTCGGAAAAACCGAGATTGCCATTCGTGCTGCTTTTAAAGCTGTTCAGGACGGTAAGCAGGTGGCCATTCTGGTGCCCACAACGATTTTGGCGCAGCAGCATTATAATAATTTTACCGAGAGAATGAAAAATTATCCGGTCAATATCGGTATGCTTTCCAGATTCCGGACAGCCTCGGAGCAGAAAAAGACATTGAAGGCGCTTCAGGGAGGAACCCTGGATATTCTGATCGGAACTCACCGGCTGCTTTCCGCAGATGTTCATTTTCGGGATCTCGGTCTTCTGATCATTGATGAAGAGCAGCGCTTCGGGGTTTCTCACAAGGAAAAGATAAAAAAACTCCGGGAAAATGTAGATGTGCTGACCCTGTCCGCAACACCGATTCCCAGAACGCTGCACATGAGCCTGGTGGGGATAAGGGACATGAGCCTGCTGGAGGAGGCACCGGCAGAACGGGTACCTATTCAGACCTATGTGCTGGAATACAACGAGGAAATGATCCGGGAAGGCATTACGCGGGAACTGGCCCGCGGAGGACAGGTTTATTATGTTTATAATCGGGTGCAGGATATTGATCAGGTGGCAGCTCATCTGCAGGAAATGATTCCGGAGGCCCGAATCGAATTTGCACACGGTCAGATGAATGAAAATCTGCTGGAAAGAATCATGTATGATTTTATCAGCGGGGAGATCGATGTTCTGGTATCCACGACGATCATTGAAACAGGGCTGGATATTTCCAACGTCAATACAATGATTATCCATGATGCGGACAGGATGGGGCTGTCCCAGCTTTATCAGCTTCGGGGAAGGATCGGACGCTCCAACAGGATAGCCTATGCGTTTCTGATGTATAAAAAAGGAAGGATGCTGAAGGAAACGGCCCAGGAAAGACTGGCCGCCATCCGTGAGTTTACGGATCTGGGCAGCGGCTTCCGCATTTCCATGAGGGATCTGGAGATCCGCGGCGCCGGGAGTGTTCTGGGTAAGGCCCAGCACGGGCATATGGCTGCGGTCGGCTATGATCTGTACTGCAAAATGCTGGGGGAGGCCGTTCGTAATGCCAAAGGAGAGCCGCAGCCGGAAGAAACGCACTGCCGGGTCAATCTTCCGGTAGACGTATTTCTGCCGGAAAACTATATTTTGAATGAAAACCAGAAGCTGGATATTTATAAGAAGATTGCCGCGATAGGTTCACTGGAGGATTGTGAGGAAATGAAGGCAGAACTGAAGGATCGTTTCGGTGATGTCCCGGCTCCTGCGGCCAATCTTCTGCGTATCGCGCTGATCCGCGCTGTCGCGGCGCGGCTGGAGCTGACCGATATTACCGGCGGAAGCGGACGAATCCGTTTTACGATGAATCCGAAGGCCAATGTCCGGGTGGAGAATATTCCACTCCTGATCAGGCTGTACGGAAAGAGTCTTTCCTTTGCCTCCGGGAAGGAACCGGCATTTGTTTTAAGTATCCCCGAATGTGGGGTACAGGTCCGGGACGAGGAAAATGTTCTGTCCGGGACAGAGGACTTCCTTATCCGGCTGGAGGAATTGCTGAGATAGAAGCGGCAGATGGCGGATATACCCAAAGAGCCGGGTTCGCATTTTATTTCTCGCCGCACTGAGCCGGGGAAGGGGTCGGCTCGCTGCCCGTTCGCCGTCAAATGTCCATTCATGCAAGCACGATGGCCGCTTGACGGCTTTATCGCACAAAGTACAGGTCCGCATATTTGATGCGGACCTGTACAAAAAACCAAAATATCAGAGATTCAGGTTGGAATTGCTGATCTCGTCCAGAATACGGAGCTTTTCATCATAGAGCGGCTTGGAAAGATCCACATAGATCTCATGAGGATTGACCAGACGTCGGGATTCCTCCCAAAGTGTATCCTGTTCTCTCAGACAGTAATCACGGATCTCCATCGTGGACGGGAAATCATAAACGCATTCTCCGTTTTTGAAGATCGGGATCATCATTTCCCGAAGCGTAAACTCACCGGGATTCAGACGGGTCTTTTTCCAGGGTTCATTGGGATCAAAGAGCAGCAGCGGCTCATTTTCGGAGTAAGTCTCGTGCTCCAGACAGATCAGGTCCGCCTTGAGTTTGCCGGTAGCCTTTTCGTAGATCCGGATGATCTTTTTGTTGCCGGGATTCGTAACCTTTTCGCTGTTTTCGGAAAGCTTGATCTTGGGGATGAAATTTCCGTCGCTGCCCATAACGGCGGCCAGCTTATAAACACCTCCGAAGCTCGGATTGTCCTTGGCCGTGATCAGATTGGTGCCGACGCCCCAGGAGGTGATCGCGCATCCCTGGGTCTTCAGGGAATCGATCAGATATTCATCCAGATCGTTGCTGGCGGAAATAATGGCATCCGGGAAACCGGCTTCGTCCAGCATTTTACGTGCCTTCTTGCTGAGGTAAGCCAGGTCGCCGGAGTCCAGACGGATTCCGTAGCCCTTCAGCTTCACACCCTTGGCTTTCATGTACTGAAAGGTACGGATCGCGTTGGGGACACCGCTTTTTAAAGTATCGTAGGTATCACAAAGAAGAATACAGCCGTTCGGATACAGATCGGCATAAGTCTTGAAGGCCGTCAGCTCGTCGTCAAAGCTCATGATCCAGCTGTGCGCATGGGTCCCTTTGACAGGAACATGGAAAAGCTCGCCGGCCAGTACATTGGAGGTGCCGATGCAGCCGGCAATCACAGCGGCTCTGGCACCGTAGGTACCGGCGTCGGGGCCCTGAGCGCGGCGAAGACCGAATTCCATGATGCCGTCTCCGCGGGCAGCATGGCAGATCCGGGCCGCCTTGGTGGCGATCAGGCTCTGGTGATTGATGATGTTCAGGATCGCCGTTTCGACCAGCTGCGCCTGCATGATCGGCGCAACGACCTTCACCAGAGGTTCGCGGGGAAATACCAGAGAACCTTCCGGAATGGTATAGATATCGCCGGTGAAGCGGAAATCAGCCAGATAATCCAGAAAATCCGCGTCAAAGATATTCAGCCCGCGGAGATATTCGATATCCGCGCTGGAAAAGTGGAGCTCCTTTACATATTTGACCAGCTGCTCAACGCCGCAGATGATGGAGTAGGAGCCGCCGAAAGGATTGGTGCGGAAAAAGGCATCAAAAATGACGGTGCGGTCCCGGTCCTTATGTTTAAAGTAGCCCTGCATCATGGTCAGTTCATAAAGATCTGTCAGCAGGGTCAGATTTTGTCTGTCCATAGTTCCTCCCGTTAGATGGCATCTGACAGTAACAGAACCTCCGGAAATGTGATAAGCTGAAGGGAAACGGAAGCTGTCAAGACACCCTGTAATTATCGAAAGTTTACACCTTTTGGAATAAGACTGCAAATATCTTCTGAAGAAGCTCAGAAAAACGATACCGGAAGAAGCGGAGGAAAGGCGAAATAGAAAGTGAAAGCAGGAAATCCTATGAAAAGACTGTCAGTTTATCTGAAGTATTACAGAAAAGAATGTATCCTTGCACCATTGTTCAAAATGCTGGAAGCACTGTTTGATCTGTTTGTGCCGCTGGTTATTGCGGCCCTGATCGATCGTGGGATCGGAGAGGGAAAAACGCAGCTGATCCTGAGCAATGCGCTTCTGCTTCTGCTGCTGGCAGGGATCGGGCTTGCCTGCAGTATAACAGCCCAGTTTTTTGCGGCCAGGGCCAGTGTCGGCTTCGCATCGAGACTGCGTCAGGCACTGTTTGATCACATTCAGGCGCTGTCCTATCAGAAACTGGATGAGCTGGGTACGGATACGATGATTACCCGGATGACCAGTGATATTAATCAGATTCAGAATGGTCTGAATCTGGCGCTCCGGCTGCTCCTGCGCAGTCCTTTTATCGTATTCGGCGCCATGATCATGGCATTTTATGTGGATGTTAAGAGCGCACTGACTTTCGCGGCGGTTCTTCCGCTGCTGTGTCTGGTCGTTTTCGGCATCATGCTGGTCAGCATCCCGCTTTATAAAAAAGTGCAGGCCGCGCTGGACCGGGTTACTGCGGCGACCCGGGAAAATCTGACCGGTGTCCGCGTGATCCGGGCCTTCGGAAAGGAAGAGCAGGAAACGGAGGAGTTTGACCGGAAGAATGAAATGCTGACCGTGCTCCAGAAATATGTCGGACGGTTATCGGCTATGATGAACCCGCTGACCTTCGTACTCATCAATGCGGCAACGATCTTCCTGATTTATATCGGTGCCCTTCAGGTGAACAGCGGTGTCCTGACACAGGGAAGCATTGTGGCGCTCTATAATTACATGGCACAGATTCTGGTGGAGCTGGTCAAGCTTGCCAACCTGATTATAAATATTACCAGGGCGCTGGCCTGTGCCGGCCGAGTCGGCACCGTTCTGGAAACAGAAAACGATATGGCCTACCCGCAGGAAGAAAACCATACGGCAGCAAATATCCGGCCGGACTCAGCAGCTTCGGATCGGGCAGATCAAACGGATAATCCTGAAAATACCGGGAAGCCGAAAGCTCCCGCGGTAGAGTTTGAACATGTCTCCTTCACTTACAGCGGCGCGGCGGAAAGCTCTCTTTGTGATATCAGTCTGACAGCACGGAAGGGAGAAATGATCGGCATTATCGGCGGAACAGGAAGCGGCAAGACAACACTGATCTCTCTGATTCCCCGCTTTTATGATGCTTCGCTCGGAAGGGTGCTGGTGGACGGAACCGATGTAAAGGCATATCCGAAAGGTGAATTGATCCGGAGGATCGCCGTTGTTCCGCAGAAGGCTGTCCTGTTCCGGGGAACGATCCGGGACAATATGAAAATGGGTCGGGAAGATGCTGAGGATGAGGAGATCCTGGAGGCACTTGAAGCGGCACAGGCAATGGAGATCGTGAACGGAAAGCCTGACGGGCTGGAATATATGTTGGAACAGAACGGAAGGAATCTGTCGGGAGGGCAGCGGCAGCGGCTGACGATCGCGAGGGCGCTGCTGATGAAGCCGGAGATATTGATCCTGGATGACAGTGCCAGCGCTTTGGATCAGGTGACAGATGCCGCACTGAGAAGGGCTCTTAGGGAAAAACAGGGCGATATGACGATATTTGTGATCTCACAGCGGGCCTGCGGTGTCCGGGATGCCGATCAGATACTGGTGCTGGAGGATGGTGAGACGGCAGGCGTCGGAACACACGCGCAGCTGCTGGCAAACTGCAGTGTTTATCAGGAAATCTATTATTCGCAGTATCCGGAGGAGAAAAAACCGGAGGTGACAGTATGAGCGGAAAAAGCGACATCAGAAAAATCTTCGCACAGGGAAGCAGCCGCGAAACCCTGAAGAAGGTTATGAGATATATCGGCGGCTACAGGCTTCTGCTGGGACTCAGTATGCTTTTGGCAGCAGGAAATGTCATTCTTACCTTATATATACCGATTCTGTTCGGAAATGCGATCGACGGAATCGTCTCGGCGGGACAGGTCCATCTGGAGAGCGTACTGTTTTATCTGAAAGAAACGGCCCTCCTTATGGCGGCGGCCGCGCTGATGCAGTGGATCATGAATACATTAAACAACCGGATTGCTTATCATGTGGTTCGTGATATTCGTGGGGAAGCCTTCCGGAAGCTGCAGAAGCTTCCACTCTCTTATCTGGATGCACACCCCTCGGGAGATATCGTCAGCCGGCTTACGGCAGACGCGGATCAGCTGTCGGACGGTCTGCTGATGGGCTTTACACAGCTTTTTTCCGGCATGGTCACGATCGCGGCAACGTTGATCTTTATGTTTTCCAGAAGCATTGAAATCTCACTTCTGGTTATCATACTGACTCCGCTGAGCTTCGCTGTGGCCCGGTTTATTGCCGGACGGACCTATGCCATGTTTAAAAAACAGAGCAGTGTCCGGGGGGAACTGACTGCGCTGACGGAGGAAATGATCGGAAACGGAAAGGTTGTACGGGCTTTCGGATATGAAGGGAGAGCCTCGAAAAGGTTTGCCCGCTGGAACGAGGAGCTTGAGGAAAGCTCGCGGCAGGCAGTGTTTTTCAGCTCCCTGACCAACCCATGCACCCGTTTTGTCAACAGTGTGATCTATGCGGTGGTTGCGCTGACGGGTGCTTTTCTGGTTTTGAGCGGACGGCTGACCGTCGGCGGCCTGTCGGTGATGCTTTCTTATGCCAATCAATATACGAAGCCCTTTAATGAAATCAGCAGCGTTATGACGGAGCTGCAGAATGCTCTGGCTTGCGCGGGACGTGTTTTTGAACTGCTGGAGCAGCCGGAGGAAGCAGAAGGCGGAAGCCTGACTTTTGAAAACACCAGGGGTGAGATCAGAATGGAGGATATATGCTTCAGCTATGATCCGGCGCGCCCGCTGATCGAGCATCTGAATGTATCGGCGGATCCGGGTATGCGTGTGGCCATCGTCGGGCCGACCGGCTGTGGTAAAACGACCCTGATCAATCTGCTGATGCGTTTTTATGACGCGGACAGCGGAAGGATTCTGATGGACGGCAGTAATATATATGAAGGAAACCGGAAGAAGCTTCGAAAGAATTACGGCATGGTTCTGCAGGAAACCTGGCTGAAGGAAGCCACTGTCCGGGAAAATATTACTTTCGGCAAACCGGAGGCATCCGAGGAAGAAATCATCACGGCCTGTAAGGAAGCGCACAGCTGGAGCTTTATCCGCCGACTTCCGAAGGGACTGGATACTGTTCTGAAGGAGGACTCGCTCAGTCAGGGACAGAAGCAACTGCTGTGTATTACCCGCGTTATGCTGTGCCTGCCGCCGATGCTGATTCTGGATGAGGCGACCTCCAGTATCGATACCCGTACCGAGATCCGTATCCAGGAAGCTTTCGGCAAGCTGATGCAGGGGAGAACCAGTTTTATTGTAGCGCACAGACTTTCAACGATCCGGAGCGCCGATGTGATCCTGGTTATGAAAGACGGAAGGATCGTAGAACAGGGCAGTCATGAGCAGCTGTTAAAAAAAGACGGATTTTATGCGGCTTTATGCGCCGGGAAATAGGCTGAAATAGGTGAAAGTGCCTTAAAAACGGCGGTTTTGTATAATATTTTGCACATTTCCCGTCTTGACGCAGAGTTTGCACTGTGCGTAAAATATGTATCTACTGGCGTTTTAGATTGTCGACCTGACGAGAAAGGGGCTGCAACGAGCATGTATGCAAAAGTAAATCCCGATTTAAATTTTGTTCAGCGGGAAAAAAATACTGAACAGTTCTGGAAGGAAAACCGGATTTTTGAAAAAAGTGTGACGGTCAATGAAGGTCATCCGATGTATATGTTTTATGACGGACCGCCCACAGCAAACGGAAAGCCGCACATCGGACATGTGCTGACCCGTGTTATCAAGGACATGATTCCCAGATACCGGACCATGAAGGGGTATGAAGTTCCCCGTAAAGCCGGATGGGATACGCATGGTCTGCCGGTTGAACTGGAAGTTGAGAAGGAAATCGGTATCGAAGGCAAGGATCAGATCGAAGCCTATGGTATTGAACCTTTTGTAAAGAAATGTAAGGAAAGTGTCTGGAAGTATAAGGGTATGTGGGAGGATTTCTCCGGTACCGTCGGCTTCTGGGCGGACATGGATAATCCCTATGTTACCTATTATGATGATTATATCGAATCTGAATGGTGGGCATTAAAGACCATTTGGGACAAGGGACTGTTATACAAGGGCTTTAAGGTCGTTCCCTATTGCCCCCACTGCGGCACTCCTCTTTCTTCACACGAAGTGGCACAGGGTTACAAAACCCTGAAGGAACGTTCCGCTGTTGTACGCTTCAAGGTGACCGGAGAGGATGCTTATTTCCTGGCGTGGACAACTACGCCCTGGACACTTCCCTCCAATATTGCGCTTTGCGTAAATCCCGAAGATACCTATGCAAAGGTCAAGGCTGCGGACGGATATACCTATTATATGGCGCAGGCGCTGCTTGACAGTGTACTGGGAGGCCTTGCCCAAGAAGGAGAGCAGGCCTATGAAGTACTGGAGACCATGACCGGCAGGGATCTGGAGTATAAGGAATATGAGCCTTTGTATCAGTGCGCGGCAGACAGTGTGGCCAGACAGCACAAAAAGGCGTTTTTCGTTTATTGTGATGATTATGTCACTATGACAGACGGTACCGGCATCGTTCATATCGCACCGGCCTTCGGTGAGGACGATGCACGCGTCGGCAGAAAATATGACGCACCCTTTGTTCAGATGGTGGATGATCACGGTGTCATGAAGCCTGAAACTCCGTTTGCGGGCATGCGCTGTAAACCTACCGCGAAGGAAATGGAAGCCGGAGCAGTCAGCTGTGATCCCGAGGTCTTAAAGGAGCTTGACGGCAGAGGAATTCTGTTCTCCGCACCGAAATTCGAGCATGACTATCCGCACTGCTGGAGATGCTCCACTCCTCTGATCTATTATGCGAGAGAATCCTGGTTTATCCGTATGACTGCCGTCAAGGACGATCTGGTCAGAAACAATAAGGAGATCAACTGGATCCCGAAAAATATCGGAGAGGGACGTTTCGGAAACTGGCTGGAGAATATTCAGGACTGGGGGATCTCCAGAAACCGGTACTGGGGAACTCCTCTGAATATCTGGGAATGCCCTGACTGCGGGAAGCAGCTTTCCGTCGGCAGCAGGCAGGAACTGAAGGAACTGACCGGAAGGGAGGACGCCCTTTCCGTAGAGCTTCACCGGCCCTATATTGATGAATTTACAATTCAGTGCGAGTGCGGCGGGAAGATGAAGAGAGTACCGGAGGTCATTGACTGCTGGTTTGATTCCGGCGCTATGCCTTACGCGCAGCTTCACTATCCTTTTGAAAATAAAGAACTGTTTGAAAAACAGTTCCCTGCTCAGTTTATTTCCGAGGCAGTGGATCAAACCAGAGGCTGGTTCTATTCGCTGCATGCGGAATCTACGCTGCTGTTCAATAAGCCCTGCTACAAGAATGTTATTGTTCTGGGTCTGGTGCTGGATAAGGACGGCGAAAAAATGAGCAAGAGCAAGGGAAATGCTGTGGATCCCTTCAACGCGCTGGCAGAGCACGGCGCTGACGCGATCCGCTGGTATTTCTACAGCAATTCCGCGCCCTGGCTTCCCAATAAATTTTATGATCAGGCAGTGAAGGAGGGACAGAGGAAATTCCTCGGGACCCTTTGGAATACTTATGCTTTTTATACTCTTTACGCGGAGATCGACCAGTTTGATCCTACCCGTTATGCACTGGAATACGATCAACTTTCCGTTATGGACAAATGGCTGCTCTCCAGAATGAACACCATGATCCGTACTGTTGACAGCTGCCTGGATCAGTACAGGATTCCGGAGGCCGCGGCTGCCCTGGAGAGTTTTGTGGATGAAATGTCCAACTGGTATGTCAGACGGGGCAGAGAGCGTTACTGGGCAAAGGGTATGGAGCAGGATAAGATCAATGCCTATATGACGCTGTATACCGCACTGAAGAATGTCTGCCTGTGTGCGGCCCCCATGATTCCCTTCATGACCGAGGAGATCTACCAGAATATTGTACGCAGTGTGGATCACTCCGCTCCGGAGAGCATCCATC
>R20__coassemble_1914_pt1 | contig 10280 bp, 9 predicted proteins | sample R20__metabat2_low_PE_019 | metagenome-assembled genome bin R20 | reverse complement strand
GTATGATCTCGTCTGCAACGGTGTGGAGCTTTCCTCCGGTGCGGTCAGAAACCACGACCCGGAAATCATGATCAAAGCCTTCGAAATGGTTCGTTTGGGTGAAGAAGACGTCAAAGCCAAATTCCCGGCCATGTACAACGCCTTCTGCTACGGAGCTCCGCCTCATGCCGGCATCGCGCCCGGTGTAGACCGCATGGTCATGCTGCTGGCAGGTGAGGATTCCATCCGCGAGATCATCCCGTTCCCGATGAATAAAAACGCGCAGGATATCATGATGGGGGCCCCTTCCGAAGTAACCCCGCATCAACTGGAAGAACTCCATATCGCAGTCACGGAAATCTGATCTTCCGAACCATTCATACAAAAACACCTCACCGTCCCGGACCGATGAGGTGTTTTTTTGATCTCCCGACTGCTCTTACAGAAAAACACCTCCTTCGGCTCCGGGGATTTGCGAGCGACCGGTACTTAATAAGCCCGCTTCTCAGGGCAAATTTAGTACCGCTGCCTGCGAGAGTAAAACGCAAGCGTCCCCGGACCGATGAGGTGTTTCTTGATCTCCTGACTACTTTTACAGAAAAACACCTCCTTCGGCTCCGGGGATTTGCGAGCGGCCGGTACTTAATGAGCCCGTTTCTCAGGGCGAATTTAGTACCGCTGCCTGCGAGAGTATAGCGCAAGCGTCCCCGGACCGATGAGGTGTTTTTCTGCAGCCTCCATTCTTATTTCAATTCATTCACATAAAATTCCTCGAACTCCTCATACCCCTGACTCATCAGCTGCTCTTTCTGGAATTTCTTATTTTTATTCATTCGGACCAGCAGTACCTGATGTCCCTCTTCACGTTCTGCCTGAGCCTTTCTGATGATCTCACTGAGCCTTTCGGCCGGCATATTTTTCTCGATCAGATAGGCTCGTTTTGCTGGCATTCCGGGAATCCGGCAGCCCTGTTCCAACAGGATCAGAATGATTCGTTCAAAACCAATGGAAAACCCGCAGGCCGGAACATCCTTTCCGGTAAATTTCCCGACCATCTTATCATACCGTCCGCCGCCTCCGCAGCTGATTCCCAGTTCAGGCATCGCAATCTCGAAGATTGTACCGGTATAATAGGACATGCCGCGGACGATCGTGGGATCAAATACCAGTTCAAAGGCTGCACTTTTCGCCGCGTTGACACTGGTCATGATCTCTGAAAAGCTCTTTAATGTTCCCTCTTCTATAATTCCCTCCAGCTTTTCCGAAAGGAACGCGATCGGATCCGCTGCCTCGCTCAGATTTCTGAACAGTTCCACATAACGCGCCGCGTTTTCAGCACCGAATCCGGCCTCGGTCAGTTCGGAGCAGACTCCTTCTGTTCCGATCTTATCCATTTTATCCAGAATGATAAATACCTCATCATACCGTTCTTCCGGAAATCCGCTGAAAGCTGCCATAGCCTTCAGAATCCTTCGATCATTCATACGGATCTGGAAATTCTTAAAACCGAGCCTGCCAAGCGTAGTCGTCGTCGCCAGGATCAGTTCGATCTCTGCCAGATTCGTTCCCTCGCCGATGATATCAATATCGCACTGCATAAACTGGCGGTAACGTCCCTTCTGAGGACGGTCCGCTCTCCATACATTGCCCATCTGCAGCGCCTTAAAAGGCATCGGCAGTTCGTTTTCATGGGCCGAAAAATAACGTACCAGCGGAACCGTCAGATCATACCGCAGTCCGCCATCCACCAGATCCGCTTCCGTTTTCGCGCTTTCCAGCCGCAGCTTTTCCCCTCTTTTCAGAATTTTGAAGATCAGCTTCTCATTATCGCCACCGCTCTTGCTGGTCAGATTTTCAATATTTTCCACACAGGGGGTTTCAATCCCCTGAAACCCAAATTCCGCATAGGTCTTCTTAATTACTGAAATACAGTAATCTCTGATTTCCATTTCGGAAGGCATAATATCTTTCATTCCCGTAACCGGTTTTTTAATCAGCGCCATAGCTTTTAACCTCTTTCTGTAAAATCTACTAAAACACTTTATCATTATTATTTATTTCGCACAACCGTCAGGAAGTCTCATTTTTTTGCCGGAAACATTCCTCCGGCTTTATTTTTTTCAGATGTTTTTCTGTTGCAGCGGCCGCTGGATGTGCTTCCTCTGCCAGCTCCGGAAGAACTGATGAAGCAAAATACGGATGTAAAGGCCGATGCAGCTGGAGGCGTTCTCGCAAAACTCTTTTCTGATCACCTTGACCATAACGCATTCATGACCGGTCTTTTCGGCAGCTCCATACCGTGGCCAACCATCAGGCCACTGGAGATCCCGCCGCCGGAGAGGTATTCATAGCGGAACATCCTGGTATCTGCATACCTGCTGTGGGCGATCGCTGCTTTTGTAGGAGGCATCTGGAAAGCGTAATCCCCTCCAAAGCTGATAAAGGGTGTCATATACTCTTCTGTATGAATCGGCCTACTGTAATATTCTTTCACCTTCTCATAGGCATCTCCATGTCCCTGACGGCGGAACATTTCACGAATCATCGTCCAGCTGTTGGGGAAGACTGTCCCTTCAGGACGTACAAACATGGAGCCCTCATGCTTATTGGTACCGATGATCAGTCGAACGCCTTCGGAGGCCCCTTTCGCCAGAGCCTCCAGCGGTCTCTCCGGCAGGAGATCATCGATTACCGGACAGCACTCCAAGGTTCCGGGAAATACATACTGCAGGATCCCTTCCACAAAATTGTGACCATGCACCAGTTCCTTCAGATCAATGGTATCCAGCAAAGGCAGATCCTCCTCTGTCCAGCCTGTCCCATGTATTGACCACATCGATACTGTATGTAACATCTGCTCACATTCCCGATGCGGCATAGCTCATGCTGTCTGGCTCACAGCACAGATAACCATCCGATATTTTCATTCCACCCAGAAAACTCTTCCTTCTTTACGTTTTGCAGCTTCCGGGATCTCGCCATCCACGTATCCGACCGCGCAGTGCCCAATGCCCTCCCACTCTCCTTCAATTCCGAGAGATTTCAGCCATTCCTGGTATTCCGGAAGCTCGCTTTCTTCCTTTGCGCGATGAATCCAGATGCTTCCAAGTCCGAGGGAATATGCTGCAAGCATCATATTCCCCATTACAAGGCTTCCGTCATAAACTTTGTTCCGCCAGTTCTTTTCCGCAAATACCATCAGAATGACAGGTGCTCCGTAGAACGGATCAATGCCTTCATCCCATCCGCCGATCCTGCAGTTATCCCGGGAGATCTTATCTCTCATTTCCTTATTGGTAACAGCCACAGTAATAACGGCCTGCTTTCCCATTCCGCTTGGTGCATACAGTCCCGCTTCAATAATCTGCTGAATATCTTCCTTTTCGGGCATGTTCGCTTTAAACCTTCGGATGCTTCTGCGTTCTTTTAATGCTTTGATTACTTCATTCATAATAAGTCCTCTCTCCATATATTTCAGTCCCTCCGCTCCAATTAAAAATGACGCCTATATCATCCTGATAGAAACTTCACAGTTTCTTTCCGCTCCCGGCTGTTTGTATAAACAGATATTTACCGAATTTTAATGATCTCTGTCATTCTGTTCCGGGTGGTTCCCATGAGTAAGAAATCCGTAACGAGCTTCTTAATTGTCAACTGCACAGATCGTGTCAGTCAGCCCGTGTACTTCATACCACGCCCATTTCCAACTGAATGAATGTAACCTTCGGCAACGAGTTTTTTCATAATAGAAACGACCTTGGTCTTCCCGAAACCTGCTGCAAGATCCTTGTTCCAGTTTTTCACCTGAAATTCGATCCAGTGGAAATCCTGCTGTCCCAGTTCTGAAATAAAAGAGACTTTACACCCATGCGGCATATACTTCATTGGTCATATTGGTAGCCAGGAAACAATTTTTCCAAATCACCCTTAATTTCTTTACCGGGATCCGTTCAAAGACATACTCCACATCTGAGGACAAATCTATCAGGAAACCAATTCGGATAAATGAGGATCAGGGTAAGTTCTTCCATTGCTTGCTTTCTTGCCTTCCTTGCCATTTAATATTCCCTCAACACCAGCTCTGTAATCCCTGGATTATCTCCGCCTACGATCCGCAGCACCTTTGGATTCAAGCCATGCCCAATTTCTTTGTAAATAGCTCTCTGAATACTGTTACCGTGATTGTATCCATGGATCACACGAATGCGGTAAGTACTGGCATTTGCTTTCTTGATCTTTTCTTCTATTTTAGCGATGGCCTGGTCTGCCAGCAGACCATGGACGTCCATCTCAATTATTGGTTGCTGCAGCATTACTCATCCTCCCGATTTTTATCAAAATGATAAAATCTCGATTTATCAAGGTCACATCCAAAGGATCATGCAAGGATCACAAAATTTGTATAAACAGATATTTACCGAATTTTAATAATCCCTGTCACTTTAGTCAAGCCAAGATCACGTGATTGGTGCCTTTCAATTTTTGTACAAAAATAAAACCTCGTCCCCGATTGTTAAAAGCTTTACCGATGCAGAAATGACGGCATCAGAACAATATTCACATTATAAAGAGCCCTTAAACACCAGCTTCCCAAAAAACCAGAAAATTACAAATTCCGTTTCGAAGGTACACCATCCCTGCCCCATATGCGGAAGCAATGGCAATCAGGGCATAAACGAAACTCTTGACAGAACAATTCTGATTTTGTATATTTTATATGGTTAGTTAAGGCTAACTACATTTTAAGCCATCGTGTTAGCTGTCGCTAACTATTTTCTTGCAGCCGTTATCCGTTATCTGAGATCTTCCGGGAGCTTTTATGTCAGAACAGCAATTGATTGAATATGGTTCTCCTACCCTCGCCGGTCTGAAAACAGGCAGTCTGTTTTCCTGTCTTTGTGTGGATATCCAAAGGCTTTATCAGGAAATCAGAGAATTAAACTGTCGTTTAAAGCATAAGGGGCTTATTATTCTTCCGCTGAAAATCTGGAATAACCATGCGCTGATCTATCTTTACCGCCCTTCCCGTTTAAAAACGGATCTTCTCTCGCTTGAAGCTGCGGCTCTTCTGTCTGAATACGGCTACTGCCCCGAACATTGCGAGAAATGCATTCTGAAACTGATGGAACGACTTCATGAACAGAATACCTTTCCGCATGAGATTGGATTATTTCTCGGATATCCGCCTGAAGATGTGCGGGGTTTTATCACAAATCACGGTAAAGGCTGTAAGTTGGTCGGCAATTGGGAAGTCTACGGAGATGAAACAGCTGCGCAAAAATTATTTGAGCGTTATCGCAAATGTACCCGCATCTACAAGGAGGTCTATTCTGCAGGCTTTTCGCTGGAAAAACTGACAATTTCCGTTCAGTAGTTTCTGCAGGCATATTTATCAATTTACTTTAAAGGAGGATTTTTATGAGTAAAACAGCAATTGTTTATTGGACAGGTACAGGCAACACGCTTCAGATGGCAGAAGCCGTTGCTTCAGGAGCCAGAAGTGCCGGAGCCTCGGCAGATCTTTTTAACTGTTCTGAATTTAACGGTTCAATGGTTTCTTCCTATGACAGCATCGCTTTTGGCTGTCCTGCCATGGGTGCAGAAGTGCTGGAGGAAATGGAATTTCAGCCGATGTTTGATTCCTGCGAGGCAGCGATCAACGGCAAAAAGATTGCTCTCTTCGGCTCCTACGGCTGGGGAAGCGGTGAATGGATGAACAACTGGGAAGAGACTTGCAGAGGAGATGGTGCAAAGATTGTCGGCACGGTGATCTGCTGCGGAACCCCCGATGATTCAGCGATTGCTGACTGCACTGCGTTGGGAACGGCGCTTGCCTGAAACAGTTCTGACAATTTTATAATATAAAAGATATGCTCTGCAGGCAGTACAGTCTGCTGAGCATATCTTTTCTATCTCATCATTTTTTCAGATATTTTCCATTTCCGTACTCTGCGGCATATCCCATAATGCACAGCCGCACCAGCAGCTGCATGATCTCCGCTCCGCTGATATGGTCCTTACTTTCCTCATTCCATGCCGTGATCAGTTCATCAGGACTTTTCGGGTCCTGTCCGGACAACAGTCTGTATACTCTGTATTCCCCCACCGAAAGGATATCCTTTAATGCAGCCTCTTTTGCTTTCAGAAGATCTGTTTCCTCCTGCCTGTTTTCCAATCCGTAAAGATCCTCCAGCAAAGCCTCCGGAGAAACTGCGCAGCCTGCTCCCTCACGAATCAGTTTATTGCAGCCCGCGCTGAATGCGTCACAAACTCTCCCCGGAACGGCATAAACTTCCCTGCCCTGCTCCGCGGCTCTGTCCACAGTGATCATCGTTCCGGAGCTGATCCTTGCCTCGATCACAAGCACTGCATCCGCCAGACCGCTGATAATTCTGTTTCTGGCCGGAAAAAGTCTTCTGTCTGCTGCTGTCCCCGGTGGATATTCCGACAGAACTCCGCCCCGTGCACATAACTTTCGATAAAGATCTTCGTTTTCTCCCGGATAAATAACGTCCGGACCGCAGCCGAGCACCGCAAAGGAACATCCTGTCTGTACAGCTGCCCTCCCTGCTATTCCGTCAATTCCTCTGGCCATACCGGAAATGATCTGTATTCCTTCCCGCGCCAGGGTCTGCGCAAAGCGTCCGGCCTGCTGTTTTCCGTATTCGGAAGCCGTTCTGGCTCCAATGATTGCAATTGAAGGCCTGTCGGGATCCGGCAATCTGCCTTTAACATAAATTCCGTCCGGCGGATCTGGGATTTTCTTCAGGCGCTCCGGGAACCCGGGATGTTCAGCATCATAGAATCGAATGTCCTTTTGCTTCAGCTCCCGCAGAAGCGTTTCGGGATCTGATTTTCTTCCGCTCTGTATTTTTTCGGTAAGGCTCAGACTCTCCCTTTCGGAAAAGGTCTCCTGCAGGATGTCTTTCAGTCTGTCCGGCCTTGTTTCAAGAAAAGCCGCTGCAATTTCCAGCCTGTTTTCATAAATTCCGCTTTGAAGAAGTTTATTTATCGTCTTTCTGCCGATTCCGGGAAGCTGATACAGCCATAGTCTGAGTGCCTCGGAATAGAAGTCTTCCGTTTTTTCTTTTCCGTCTTTTTCCTCAGGTTGTTGTCTGACTTCAGTAATCAAAAAAGCGGTCTCCTCCGTTTCTGAATCCGATTGCTTCCAGTAGATGCTCTTCCCGGATTCTGTCCTCTCCGGCCAGATCGGCAATAGTTCTTGCTACCTTCAGCACCCGATGATAAGCTCTGGCAGACAGTTTCATTTTTTCAAAAGCAGAGCACATAAATTTCTGAAGTGATTCATCCAGTTCGCAGTATTTTTCGATCTGAGAGATCGACATATCCGCGTTAAAGCAGATGCTGCTGCCTTCAAAACGGTTTTTCTGGATCTGAAGAACACGTATGACATTTTCCTGCACTTCCCGACTGGTTCTTCCGCTGTTCTTCTGAAGAAGCTGCTCTACACCGATATCCTCCACCCGGATCTGAAGATCGATCCTGTCCAATATGGGGCCTGAAATCCTTTGCTGGTATTTATGTATCATAGGGAGACTACAGCTGCATCTTGAAAGATCCGGATAATATCCGCACGGGCACGGATTCATTGCCCCGACCAGCATAAACCGGGTCGGAAAGTCATAGGAAGCCAGATTCCGGGTAATGTGGATGTGACGGGATTCCATAGGCTGCCGCAGACTGTCCAGGACCTCCCTTCGAAATTCCGGCATCTCATCCAGAAATAATACACCACAGTGTGCCATGGATATCATTCCGGGACGCGGAATACTCCCCCCGCCTGTCAAAGATACGACCGTGGCTGAATGATGCGGTTCAACAAAAGGACGTCTTCGTACCAGCGGATTCTGATCTGAAAGCATTCCCGATATGCTGTAGACGGTCGAGACCTCCAGGATCTCCTGATCTGTCAGCGGAGGAAGAATCCCCGGTATTGCCTTTGCCAGCATGGATTTCCCTGCTCCGGGTGCTCCACACATCAACAGATTATGAAAACCCGCAGCTGCAATCTCAATTCCCCGTTTTGCTGTCTCCTGTCCCCGTATATCCGAAAAATCGGGCAGCTGTTGATTTTCATCAACATCCGTCTGCTGCTTTCGATCTGTTTCATACACAGGAAACTGTTGTCTTCTTTCTTCGCTACTGCAGGAAAAATAGTGAATCAGTTCCTTAAGGTTCCGCATCCAGATGATCCTGCTGCCCATGATCTGGGCCCCCTCCGCAGCATTTTCCACCGGCAAAATACAGGTGGTGATCCCATTTTCCACAGCCTGCCTGACAATAGGCAGAACACCTCTGACCGGATGAAGTCTTCCGTCCAGCCCCAGCTCTCCCAAAATCAGGATGTTTCTGACAGCTTCCTGCGGGATGGCTTCCAGACAGATCAGGATGCCTACAGCAACAGGCAGATCCAATACCACATCCCTTTTGGGAATATTGGCCGGAGAAAAATTGATCGTGATTCTGGAGGGCGGAATACGGATTCCTGAATTTTTGATGGCTACTCGGACCCGCTCTCCTGCTTCTTTTACCTCTCTGCTCAAAAAACCTACCATGGTAAAGGATGGAAGTCCGTCCGAAAGATCTGTTTCCACCGTCATCAGATAGCTGTTGATTCCGCCGACCGCGCCGGACTGCACACTGCTGATCAAGTTGTCAATTCCTCCCGTAAAATATGTAATAATCTGTGATACATTTTGATTTTTTTTGCCAAATGCCTGACCGTTGGCGCATGGCAGACCGCTTGATGGCTTTATCCTCAGGTATCGCCCAAGTGTGATAAGCATATCTCGCCTGACTGCTTTCTCGCACAAAAAGGTGCCGATCAGAAGATCGACACCTTTCAACAATTTCATTATAATAGAAATTTCATTATTTGCAACAGAATATTTTCTATTAGTTTTTATATTTCATTTCCTTTTGTCATTTATTTCTTTTTATTTCCTTCTGCAGTCACAGCAGCTTTATTCCGGAATCACGATTGCTGCCTGCATCAGCTGATTCTGCTGTTCCGCAGCCGCTTCTGCGGTCTGTGCCTGAACCAGTGCCGCAGCCATCGTCAACGCATTCTGCTGTGCCGTCTGCATGGCTTCTGCCGCCTGGGCAGCCTGAAGCTGAAGCAGATCACTCTGCTGCTGTGTCAGTGTCGCCTGAGCCAGCAGCTCCTCTGTCGGAGTCTGAGCCGCCTGCGCCGCCGTAAGCAGAGCCGCCTGCGCCATTTCAGCGGCCTGCTGAGCGATCGCGGCCGCCTGGGCGGTAAGAGCTTCATATTGTTCCTGCGCGGTCTGGGCCTGGAGTGTAGCCGCCGCGGTCTGTGCTGCCGCATTCTGATAAGCAGCAGCGGCAGCGGCAGCTGCCTGCTGCATTTCGGCCGTAATGACCACGATATGACCATCCTTACAATAACGAATGATATTTCCACCCTCATCCGTAACCGTCATATCTTTGACCATGGAGCCGTCAGCCATAAACAGAAACTGAAGTCCGCCGATCGTCTGAAGGCCGAACTGCTTCCTGTAATTGACAAAATAATAGGTATTTCCCGCCTGCTCCGTAAATCCGTTTGCCGGTATCAGGGTGTCGTAATCCTTATAAAGATAATTCATATCCACCCGTCCGCTGATACCGGATACGGATCCGCTGCTTGTATACTGCCACATAGTAAAATAAGGATAATCACAGCCGGTATTATACTGAGCCACCCAGTGATCCCACAGGACGTTGCCCATCCTGGTCTTGAACCAGTTGGAACTGGAATACACCATCGGACTGTAGCCCGCGTTGTAAATCACCGCACAGAAAGCGTTGACAATATCTGCCTGCTGCTGCGGTGTCAGCTTCTTGTGGCATTCATCCTCCATATCGATCGCCACCGGATAGGAAACGGTAAAAGAAGCCATTGCCTGAACTGCCAGTGTCGCGTCCGCTACCGCTTCCTGAACTGTGGTCGCATAAGTATACACATAGCAGCCTACCTTCAGCCCGGCAGCATTCGCGCCAGCCATATTGGCCGCAAACTGCGTGTCCAGACCGTATTTGGTGTTTCCGATCCGGATCATGGCATACTTGACTCCGCTGTTTTTGACTGCCTGCCAGTTGACAGCTCCCTGCCATTGTGAAACATCAATGCCCTTTGCAGGAGACGCAGCCTGTGTCCGCACAGCGCCGCAGGGCAGCAGCATGAGCAATGCTGCCGCAGACAAGATCCACAAAAAGGATCTGATGCTGTTTTTCATTTTTTCCAAATCTATTTCCTTTCCGACCTTTCCGAACCCCTGAAA
>R20__coassemble_1860_pt1 | contig 10562 bp, 6 predicted proteins | sample R20__metabat2_low_PE_019 | metagenome-assembled genome bin R20 | reverse complement strand
CCGACCAGGGGATCACTCTTACAGATACGACTTACAGTCTGGGGAACTATCTGTATTTAAAACCGGATACTCCCTGGTTTTTTGCGACTTTTCTGGCAAATCGTCTCGGAAGCTTTCTGATGGCTCTGAGCGGGAATCATCACCTTCTGACGATGAATGTGCTGACGGGGCTTCTGGTTTCGGCAGCGGCGCTCTCCTGTTATTATGTTCTGAAAGTCCGGTATTCTCCCCTGACGGTCTTTGCGGCGGAATTTATGGCCATTGCCTTCTGCTGGTGTCCGACGGCGATCCTGTATAATTACCTGACCTATCTGCTGCTGACGCTCGGTACACTTTTTCTGATCCTTGCGGTGTGGAGACCGGAAAAGGAGAATCTTTTTCTGATTCTGGCAGGGGTCTGTCTGGGTATGAATGTGCTTGCCAGGATCGCAAATCTGACGCAGTGTGCGCTGATCTTTGCCTTCTGGTATGTTTGCGCGCTTCAAAAAAGAAGCCTGTCGGAAACAGTACAGAAAACGCTCTACTGTATTGGCGGGTATGCAGCAGGTTTTCTGTTTCCGCTGCTGATCCTTTCCCTGCCGTACGGAGTGACCCGGTATTTTACGATGATCCCGGGGATCCTGACGATGACTTCCTCCTCAGAGGGATACGGATTGTTCCGGATGCTGGGAGATATTCTGAATGCTTATTTGTCCGCAGGAAAATGGCTGGCGCTGATTCTGCTCTATGCAGCGGCCGGTGTGGTGTTTTTTGCTCTGGCCCGGAGGGAAAAGCTTAAGGCGGCCGGAAGGATCCTGTTTGCACTTGGAACAGTGATACTGCTTCGTTTTCTGTGGGGCAGGGGTATGTTTACGCTGCTGTACCGGGATTACTGGTGCATGTTCAGCTGGGGGATGCTGCTCCTGATCCTTTCTGTGATTGTATCGATGGCCGGTCTTCTGGGCTTCCTTACAGGAACGGGGAAAAATACAATACGGCATACCGGATCGGAACAGCAGACGGCGCAGCCTGCCGCAGCAAAGAAGGAAACAGCGCAGTATCATGACGCGAGGGACTGCGCGGCACGGTTTGAGTGCGCGGCGGCGCTGATCCTGGTGCTGATCCTGCCTCTGGGCTCCAATAATTATACTTTTCCTGTACTGAACTGTCTGTTTGTGATCCTTCCCGTGACACTGAACGGACTTCGGCAGCTTTTCGCGGGACTTCGCGGCGGAGCGAAAAAATTCACGGAGAACCGATCGGCCGGAAAAGAAAAACTGATCGTGGCAGCAGCATATCCTGCAGCTGTATGTGTGATCCTGATCCTGGCGGTTTCTCTGTTTCAGGTCAGTCTGTTTCATCTTCAGTTTTCCTTCCGGGACGGGACGGACGGAGCAGAAAGAAGCTGTGAAATGAGGGACGGCATTATGGCCGGAATGCATACGACAGCGGAAAACGGTGAAAGTCTGACAGCCCTTCAGTCTTTTCTTGAGACGGAGAAAGACTCAAATAATGCTGACGGTCAGCAGCGGACCTTCCTGGTCTTCGGAGACGCGCCGGGACTGTTTTATCTGCTGGAGCTTACACCGGCATTGACAACGACCTGGCCGGATCTGGACAGCTATCCGGCAGGATGGATGGAGGAGGAACTGGAGCAGTTGGAGGAGCCTCCGGTCCTGATCCTGCACAACGGCGGAGAGGCTTCGGGCGTGCATGCTTCCGAAAAGCTGGAGCTTCTGATGGACTACGCGGACCGGAACAGATATCGGACCGTTTACGATGCGAAAGGCTATACGGTACTTGAAAGCCGTTAAGCTTGTGATATCTTAACCTGTAAAAACAGAAAACATTTTAAGCCGGGACAAAGACAACCGATGACCCGGCGGAAATGAGGAGTGAAAAATGTACAGAATACCGTTTAACAGACCGCCTTTTACCGGAAAGGAAATGGAATATCTCGAGGATGCCTGCAAAGTAAACCGGAAGATCTGCGGGGATGGTCCATATACGGCCAGATGCAAAGAGTGGTTTGAGCAGAAAACCGGGACGGCGGATTGCCTGATGACGACCTCCTGTACTCATGCACTGGAAATGGCCGCCCATCTGACCCGGATCGAACCGGGGGATGAAGTGATCATGTCCTCCTATACGTTTGTTTCTACCGCGGATGCCTTTGTGCTGCGGGGCGCAGTGCCGGTCTTTGTGGATATCCGTCCGGACACGATGAACATTGACGAAACCAAAATCGAGGAAGCTGTCACATCCAGGACAAAAGTGATTGCGGTGACTCATTACGCCGGCGTTTCCTGTGAAATGGATACCATTATGGATATTGCCCGGCGTCATGGCCTGATGGTCGTGGAGGATGCCGCGCAGGGAGTGATGTCTTCTTACAAAGGAAAGCCGCTGGGAACGATCGGAGACTTTGGCTGCTACAGCTTTCATGAGACTAAGAATTACAGCATGGGAGAAGGCGGCGCGCTTCTGATCCGTGACGCTGCCTATATTGAACCTGCGGAGATCCTCCGGGAAAAGGGAACGGATCGGAGTAAATTTTTCCGCGGACAGGTGGATAAATATACCTGGAGAGGCTTTGGCTCTTCTTATCTGCCCAGTGAACTGAACGCTGCGTATCTGTACGCACAGCTGGAACTGGCGGAGGAGATCAATACTGCCCGTCTGGCCAGATGGCAGCAGTATTATGAAGGGCTGCGGGAACTGGCCGGGGAAGGCAGGATCGGGCTTCCGGTCATTCCGGAGGGCTGCATTCACAATGCGCATATGTTTTATATTAAGACCCGGGATATCAGGGAACGCAGTGCACTGATCGAGTTCCTGAAGCAGCGGGGGATCCTGGCGGTATTTCACTATGTCCCGCTCCATTCCGCACCGGCCGGAGAAAAATTCTGCCGTTTTCACGGAGAGGATGTCTATACGACCCGCGAAAGTGAGCGGCTGCTGCGTCTTCCGATGTATCTGGAGCTGACGGAGCAGGATGTGAAGGATGTGATCGAAGGCATCACAGATTTTTACGCAGAGGCAGATCATTGAGGTATCTCTGAAAAACAGACCCCGGAGTTTTGGAGCATCGCAGACTGTCGCTGTACAGAAGGAAACGGAAACAGAGCAGAGAAGGTATGAAAAAAGCAGGATCACGGACAATCAGAAGTTTTGGGCTGGCAGCAGCCGCTGCAGCGGCTGTTTTTGTCATACTTCCCATGCTCCGCTGGGATCTGTATTTTGACCTGAATGACGACTCCATGATGGAAATGATTGTGTCCGGAGCCTATACCGGTATGCCGGAGGCACGAAATATCCAGAGCTATTATCCGCTGGGGCTTTTCCTGTCAGGAATGTATCGCCTTTTCGGAGCATTTCCCTGGTACGGACTGTTTCTGGTTCTCTGTCAGGCGGCTTCCGTTGCACTGACTCTGAACAGAGTATGCAGGAAGATCGGAGAGAACGAGGCAGAACAAACCGGTCATCTTACAGGTCCTGAGGATGGGAGACAAAAATCCGTTGCCTCCTGGATAAAAGTACTTTCGGCAGCGGGAATGCTGGGACTGTATGCGGTTTTTACCGGTTACTATTTTGTTTTTTATCACTATAGTGTTACTGTGGGCCTGATGGCCTGTGCTGCCGCTGTCTGTCTGCTGCTGCAGGATTACCGCAGGCCGTTCCGGACATTGCTCGGTGAGCTTGCGGCACCGGCGGGAATGATCCTTGTCGGGTTTCTGCTTCGTTCCGAAATGATGTTGATGCTGCTTCCCTTTGTGCTGCTGGCATGTCTTTGCGGACTGCTGCAGCAGGAAGGCTTTCCGGGTCGGACAGCATTCGGGAAGGCAGCGGCCTGCTGGGGGCTGCTGGCCGTGGGCCTTGTGCTGCTCACAGGATTGAACCGGCTGGGATATCACGCGCAGGACTGGCAGGAATTTAATGCCTTCTTTGATGCCAGGACCACACTGTATGATTTTGAAACCATTCCCTCCTATGAGGAAAATCAGGCTTTTTATGATGGGAACAATATATCGGCAGAGCAGGTAAAGCTTCTGGAAAATTATAATTTCGGCCTGGATGATGAGCTGGACAGTGAAAGGCTTGCGCAGATCGCGGACTATGCCGGGAGGGCAGCGGCCGAAAGCAAGAGTTTGAAGCAGAGAATGTCGGAGGCACTGTGGGACTATCGCCATTCCTGGACAAATGAGTCCTTCTCCCCGTACAGCCGCTGCGCTGCTGCGTTGTATCTGCTTTCACTGTGTATACTGGCCGCTGCAGTCCTTTTCCGGAAAATATCTGTATGGGACGCATTGACTGGATTTCTGCTGAGGCTGTGTCTTTTTGGCGGAAGAAGCCTGATCTGGCTGTACCTGTTTTACGTTCATCGCATTCCGGACAGGCTGACACATCCGATGCTGCTCATGGAGGCTCTGATCCTCTGCGGTCTGACAGTCCGGGATCTGCGGAAACTGCGTATGGAGATCCCCGGGCTTTTGGTGGGGCTTCTGATCCTTCTGACAGCGCTGCCGGGAGAATATTGCAGAGCGGGTGAAGAATTTTCATATCGGGAGGAGATCAACGCTGCCAATCATGAGTATCTTCGGTATGCCGCGGAGCATCCGGATCAGTTTTATCTGATCGATGTTTATTCTACCGTTGCGTATTCCTATAAAATGTTTGATCCGGAGGAACGTCTGCTGCAGAAGAGCAGCATAAATCAGGATCCGGCAGGCGGCTGGGTCTGCAAAAGTCCGCTGCAGCGAAAAAAACTCGCAGCCTACGGCATCACCTCTCTGAAGGATGCTCTGACAGATGGACAGGCTCTCTGGGTATGCCGCTCCGGGCAGGAGCAGGACTGGCTGATCGATTATTTCGAGTCTCTGGGGGAATATGTTACAATAGAAGAAACGGACCGGATCGGGGAAAGCTTTACGGTATATCGCGTATATCGTGCGCAGGAGCAGTAAAATAACGGTACTGCGGACGACAGGCACGGAAGAGTCCCTGAACTTGTTTTTGATGTTTTAAGCAGAATTCGGTAAGAGCAAGGATGAGAAAATGAGCGGCAATAATAATATAGAAAAGAGCGGAACCAGACCGGATCTGCATCCGGACAGCATCGCGGAGGGAGAGCGTATCTTTCTGAGGCCGATGACAGAAAACGACTGCGGGCTGATCGTTGAATGGAGAAACCGGGAGGAGCTTCGCAGGTGGTATGTTTACAAAGAGCCTTTTACGCAGGAGGGACAGCTGAAGTATTACAGGGAGCAGGTCCTGACCGGAAAAGTGTTTCATTATATGGTCTGCCTGAAGCAGGAACCTGAAACAGCGATCGGCTGCGCGGTCTTTACACACTATGAGCCGGAAAATAATACCATAGAATACGGAAATTTTATCGGCGCGGACGGTATGCGGGGAATGGGACTTGGGGAGGATATCACCCGGACATCTCTTTCCTATGCTTTCCGTCATTTCGGGGTGACCCGGGTGACCGGCCGCATTATTTCAGAGAATATCGTATCCAGAACCAGCGCGTCCAGAGGAGGCCTCTGTCATGAGCAAACGATCCGGGGCGTGGAATGTTCGGACGGGACGGTAGTCAGTATGGAACTGTACGCCGCCAGGCCGGACACGGTCGCCCGGACACGAAAGCAGCCGGACGTACCTCTATTTCGGATCTGAAGGGCTGATATTCTTTCGGATCCGGATACAAAAACACCGAGAAACTAAAAAGCAGTCTGCAAAATATGTACAGACTGAGCGCATGCGGGACTGAAATTTATGAAATCAGTTAAAACAATCAGCTTTATCATACCCTGCTATTATTCCGAAAAAACACTTGCGGGTGTTGTGGCGGAGATCGATACGATGATGGAAAAGTTGCCGGGCTATGATCATGAGATCCTGATGATCAATGACGGCTCAAAGGATGGGACCTGGCAGGAGATCCTGCGGCTGTGCGGAGAAAAGGAGCAGCGCCGCGGGATCAATTTTGCCCGGAATTTCGGGCAGCATGCCGCTCTGATGGCGGGACTGCGCAGCGCTGAGGGAGAACTGATCCTCTGTCTGGACGATGACGGTCAGACACCTGCCTCGGAAGCCCCGAAGCTCATCCGGGCGATCGAAGCAGGCGCGGACGTAGTCTATGCTTCTTACGGCAGAGGAAAAAAGCACTCGTTTTTCCGCAATTTCGGTACCTTGATGAATGAGGAAATGGCGCATCTGCTGCTTGGGAAGCCCAGGGAACTTTTTGTTTCCAGCTATTTTGTTATGCGTCGTTTTGTGGCGGAGGAAATGATCCGTTATGAAAACAGCTATCCATATCTGATCGGTCTGGTACTGCGGACCACCGATAATATCGTCAATGTGGAGGTGGAACACAGAAGCCGGGAACAGGGCAGCAGCGGTTATACGATGAAGAAGCTGCTGGGTCTGTGGATGAACGGCTTTACCGCCTTTTCCATTCAGCCGCTTCGCTTTTCCACACTGATCGGCGCGGTTACCGCGGGGCTGGGCTTTTTATACGGGATCTATACGATCATCAAGCGTCTGGTCAATCCGGAGGTGCCGATGGGTTTTTCCGCGATCATGTCGGCGATCGTTTTCTTTGGCGGTATGATCCTTTTGATGCTGGGCATGGCCGGTGAGTATATCGGCAGGACCTATATTTCAGTCAATAAGGCGCCGCAGTATGTCATCCGGGAGACTTCAGAGGAGAAAACAGATGAGCCTTGGCACTGAGAAGATCACGATGAAAAAGGCAGTCTGCGGACTGATCCTTATGCTGACGCTGGTGCTTGCCCTGTTGGTCTACCCGGTCCGTATTCTCCGTCAGGACAAAGTTCTTGCCGGGAGCGATTGCATTCACGGGGCCAGTGAACTGGTGGATGACGGACATGATGTCGGTGCTTATGTTACAGCGCAGTACGCCCATCTGAAATCCGCGCAGATCTATATTGATTCCGTGGAAGAGGGGCAGCGCTTTTTTTTGCAGCTTTTCAGGCTGCGGGAGGACGGCGGATATCAGCAGATCGCCCAGGAATGGACCTTTTTCCCGGAAACACTGCCGGGCTACGCAGAGGTTCCGCTGGATGTTGAGGTCGAGCCGGGAGATACACTGATCTTTATGATGACCCCGGAGCTTTCCAGGTACAGAGTCGGACTTCAGGACTGCCAGGAGGAGCGGACACTGCTGCTGGACAGCGCCTTTTATCATGATACTACGCTGGAAGGGGAGGCTCTGGCGATGCGGCTGGTCTATGAGCTGCCGCTGGGCAGGACATTTTCCCTGGGCCTGTTGACATTGCTGCTGGTACTTGGCGGCAGCTGCTGCGCAGCGGCAGCACGGTTTTACCAAAGGCACCCGGAAAAAAACAGCACGATCAGCGTCCTGACGGCTGTCAGGGCCGTACTGACTCCGCTGATCCTTATCCTGATGATTGCAGGAAGTGCTGCGATCTGGCCGCTGAAGCTTTTTGACCGTCGACTTCCGGATATTTTGATCTTTGAGGCCGGGATTCTGATCACCGGGGGGATCCTGCTATATTTTCTGTGGAAATGGGCGGAGGAAAAAGAACTTCCCCGGCTGAACCCGGAAAGCCTCCGGCATCTGCTGATCAGTCTGTGCGGGGCAGCAGCCTTTCAGGCCTGCTGCAGCTACACAAACGCGGTATATGAACTGCAGCATACGCTGGATCGCAGGAAAATGTTTGTCTGGCTGTTTCTGATGCTGCTTTTCACCTTCCCGTGGAAAAAGCTTCTGAGCAGACGGACGGGAGTATGCCTGGTACTCGGCGCGGCCGTGGGTGTCATTTATTATCAGCGTCAAAAGCTTTTGCCGGACGCGGTCTCCGCGGAGGAAGAAAATACGGCGCTCCGGCTTTTGGTCCTTGCGCTGGTTCTGCTGGCGGCACTGCTGGTTCTGATGGTATCGGAGCGGAAGAAACTGACCTCGCAGCGGACCTTTGCACCGGTCGGTTATATGATCCTTCCTGTACTGGCACTGTTTCTGCTGTTTACAGTATTCCGGAACACCAAAGTGTGGCCGGCGGAGCTTTCCGGATTTTATCTGCTGTTTTATCTGCGCTTTGCTCAGTGGGATCAGCGGGACAGCTGGCTTCGGGATCTGGGAAGAGCGATCCTTCTGCAGTTTTTCTTCATGATGGGAAAGAGCTTGCTGCACCGCTATTATCTTTCCTTCCTTTATCCGCGCTTCTGCATGGACTTTATGACGGCCACGGTGACGGCTGTATACCTTTCTCTGGTGGAGGCGGCCGCCATGGCTTTTCTCTTCCGGGGCTGGAAACAGCAGGGACAGACGCCGCTTCGAAAAAGGATCTGTGAGGTCTTCCCGCAGCTGACTCTTTTCGGAATTGTTACGGCTTATCTGATTCTGACGCTTTCCAGAACGGGGATCCTGACAGTCATCGCGGAGGCAATTGTTTTACTGCTTCTGGTATACGGCGCAGAACTGAAAAAACACTTTCTTCCGGTTGTCGGCGTTATGCTGCTGATGGCCGCGGTGGTCTTCCCGGCAGTGTTTACACTGCAGAGGATTGTGCCGGCTATGGTTCAGAACCCGGTGACATACGGGGGAGAGGAAATGCCGGATCTGACACTGCGGAATCATCATCTGAACGCAGCCTACTATATGTGCATCGAACGTTTTGTTCAGTTGTTCGGAAACCGAATCCTCGGACTGTCAGATGATTGGATTACCTATGATAACTTGATTGAAGAGCAGTACCATCCGAACGGTGTCGGGACGCTTCCGGAAGAGGAGGACGAAGCCTTCCTGAATGTCCTGCAGCTGCTGGCTTCGGCTTCAGAAGCGCAGCTTCCGGAGCAGGAGACGGAGGGATCCCGGGCAGAAGCTGACAGCACCGGCGAAGCCGTCTCGCAGGGAAATGCAGCGGTATCCGCAGGGGAACTTAATACACAGCAGGGACTCGATGACGGGGATTATTCCAACGGCCGCGGGGTGATCTTCAGAATCTACCTGGGGCAGCTGAACCTGACGGGGCACGAAGCGATGGGGATTACGCTGGAGGACGGGACTTTTCTTGTTCATGCGCACAATGTCTATCTGCAGGTGGCTTATGATTTCGGGATCGTGACAGGTTTGGTGTTTATTCTGTTTATTATTTTGACATTCGTCCGTTCAGCATTATACTATAGAAGGAATACGGATCGGAACGGGTACACCCTTCTTCCGGCGGCGATCCTGACAGCCTTTACGGCGGCGGGTATGGTGGAATGGGTGTTTCAGGTGTGCAATCTGGCGACAGTGCTTTTGCTTCTTTCGATCGCCCCGCTTCTGATCGCGGATAAAGAACGGAAAACGCAGTCATGTATCGAAAATATATAAAAAGAATCCTGGATTTTATACTGGCACTGGCGGGCATTGTTCTGCTGTCCCCTCTGCTGTTTATTCTCGGGATTTGTGTCAGGCTGTTTCTGGGTTCCCCGATCCTGTTTTCACAGGAACGTCCGGGATACCGGGAAAAAATATTCCGCCTGTATAAATTCAGGACAATGACAGAAAAAAAAGACGCGGAAGGTCATCTTCTGCCGGATCGGGACCGGCTGACGCGTTTCGGTCTTTTCCTTCGGAAAACCTCTCTGGACGAGCTGCCGGAAATGTTCAATATACTGAAAGGAGATATGAGCTGGATCGGTCCCAGACCCCTTCTGGTGGAATATCTGCCTTATTATTCGGAAAAGGAAAAACTGCGTCACAGTGTACGTCCCGGTTTGACCGGACTGGCGCAGGCCAGCGGGAGAAATCTGGTGGACTGGGACAGAAGAATGGCCCTGGACGCGGAATATGCCGAAAAGCTTTCTTTCGGCATGGATCTGAGAGTCATTGCGATGACTGTAAAACTGGTTCTGGGCCACAGTGAAGCTGTTGCGGCGGACACGGGAGCCGCGGAAGGAAACTTTGCCAGTATCCGCAGAGAACGCCTTGCCCGGTACGGCACCCTGGAAAAACCGGAGGAAAAATAATTGATTAACATTCTGATACTCAGCGCGGGAACCCGCAATAAAGTGGTTCAGGCCTTTCAGCAGGCGCTCTGCGGACAGGGGCGGGTCGTTGCCTGTGACTGTTCGCCGCTGGGTCCCGCAATTTACGACGCGGATCAGGCTTATATCGTTCCCATAATTGACGCGCCGGATTATATCGACAGGATCCTGGAGATCTGCCGAAAGGAAAAGATCAGCGGCGTGTTTTCACTGATTGACCCTGAACTTTCCCTGCTTGCGGCGCACAGAGAGCGCTTTGAGGCGGAAGGGATCTGCCCCATTGTGTCTTCTTATGAGCTCTGTGAGAAGAGTCTGGATAAATATGAAATGTATCGTCTGCTGAAGGAGATGAAGGTTCCGACCGCGGAGTGTTATACTTCAGTCTGTGATTTTGACAGGGCCATCCGGGAGAAAAAAATTGATTATCCTGTTTTTGTCAAACCGGTTCGCGGCTCGGCAAGCATCAATATCAATAAAGTTTTTACGCACAAGGAGATCGAGGTCCTTTTTGAACGGGAAAGCGGACTGATGATTCAGGAATTCATGGATGGTCAGGAATACGG
>R20__coassemble_1843_pt1 | contig 10631 bp, 6 predicted proteins | sample R20__metabat2_low_PE_019 | metagenome-assembled genome bin R20 | reverse complement strand
ATGGATCAGCTGATCCGCGATCGTATTATTTCGGATCAGGACCGTCAGCATCCATTCTGTATCCCGCACGGGAATATAATAAATGTACTCTGTCTCTCCATTCGATTTTAAAGTGACCAGCCCCGGTTTTCCTTCCTGAAAATTCTGTTCCGCAGTTTGAAAGCTCTGCTCATCCGTCAGCTCATTTTCCCGGATATAACGCAGCAGATTGCTTCCTGCCTGGATATCTCCCAGAGCGGAAGAAGTAAGATTATCTCCGTTTTTATAATATAAACCGATAAAGGCGCTTCCTTCTGTTCCGTTTGATTCATAATTCAGGCTGCCGGCCACATCATCCATATTGATCTGCATGAAGCAGGCCACGATCTTTTTATTTTCCAGCCGCACATTCTGCACCGGTGCCGCCAGCACGACCTGTTTTTTGGCTCCGTATATATCGGAAGCGATGATCTCCGACTTTGTAAAATCCTGCTGCAGGGCAATATATCGTGAAGCATCGGAAAAGGTGCTGTGGGCCGTATAGACAATATTATCCTCATTCACCAGCGCGACCTTATCCACATCGGCCAGTGCTTCCGCTTCCGAAAGAAACTGACGCACAGCATTCTGATCCTTCGGGCCTGTATCCTGCAGCAGCGAGATCACGCTGCTCAGCTGATTAAAATACCGGTTCAGAGAATCCTCCAGCATCTGTTCACGCTGTCCCATCAGTTCGGAAAGATAAAAATTACTGAGCTGTTCTGTAGCCTGATCCACATTTTCCTGTGCCGCGCCGGTCGACCAGAGTGTGATCCCGATAATCATCACCACGATCAGCCCGAACGCTGCCGCCATAAGGACAGAGCTGCTCGGACGGTCCTGTTTGTTTTTGTGCATCATTTTGATCCCCCGGGCTGTATCAATCATTTTCTCCGTACAGGACCTTCAGCATGTCCGAAGCTCCGTCCTGATAAATGATCGTTGTCTTTTCTTCTGTTTTTTCAGGATATGTGATATCTGACGGGAGTACTCCGTCCGCCAGCCGGACCGCGATCCGGATCGTGTCAAAACCGATGGAATAACAGTCCTGTACGCCCAGCGCATAGATAACACCATGTCTCAGATACTTGAGCGCCTCCCGATCGTGATCCATGCCGACAATGGTAATCTGTCCGTCTTTGCCGGCTTCAATGACCGCCCTGGCCGCCCCGACCGGATTGCTCATATTGCAGCAGATGATCCCGGAAAGCTCCGGATAATCCTTCAGGAACTGCTGTGTAAGCTCATAAGCCCGTTCCACAGAATCCTCATCATACGCCACGGCAGCAATACTCATATCCGGATACTTCGTCAACACATCCTTCGCTCCCCGGGCTCTGTCCTCATGACAGGGTGCCCCCTCCGAACCGACCAGTATGGCGACCTGACCCTTATATTCCAGTTTTTCACACAGTGCCCGGGTCAGCTCCGCGCCGTCTTCATAATTATGAGTATTGCCCACATAGGTAATACGCCGACAGCCGTCCTCCGCGGAGGCATCCGAGCTGCTGAAGGTCATCACCTTTTCACCGCTGTCGATCAGCTCATTGATGACCGGTGTAAGCGCCGAGACATCGGCCACATCCACACCGATGACATCGTAATCCCTGTCTGCGGCAGCGGTTATACATTCGATCTGATACTGTGCGGATACCGCTTTCGGCGCCAGATATTCATAATTAACAGTGATTCCCTGCTCCGCGTACTGATCCGCGGCATCCTCCATGCCAAGCGCCACTGCGTCCCACCAGGGGTGTACGATCTTATAGCTGAAATAAAAATTATATTCCGTTTTGACAGGCTCATAATCATCCAGACTGCGTTCAAAATTGACCGCGGACCGGACTGTTTCCCCGGAAGCTTCCATCTCCGCCTGCACTTTTCCCGTTTCCGCTTCCTGTTCCCGCGCCGCGCAGCCATCAAAAATAAGCAGGCCCGTAACAAGAAGGCCTGCTGTAATGAGCTTCGAGCAAAAACAGCATTTTCTTTTTAGTTTTCGGGATCTTTCCCGACTGTTCAGACTCATTTCCATGATCTCCCGGCATTAATACAATGCTGAATTCATTATAAAATGGCTCTGAATATCTGAAAATGTTTTTTTGATTCCGAAGCGGTTCTATACGACAAATTTTATAAAAAATTTTATGAAAAACCCCTGTTCAGATGATCTCCGGAAAAACCGAGGCGAATGGCCAGCCGCTGTTTTCCTCCCGGTGTACAGGTAAACAGGGTCAGTGGATACTCACTGTCCAGCATTCCATTGATATCCTCCGGTTTCAAGATTTCAAAAGCATCCACCTGATAATGCTTTGCCTCACCTTCCGGAGTAATAAAACTGACTTCATCACCGACCTCCAGATCCCGCAAACGTCCGAAATGATTCCGATAATTATGTCCGGCAATAATCATCTTCCCATCCTCCGTCCTGTAATAGACGCAGACGCTTTTCTTCAGCTGGGCATAGGACCATTCAGCAGCGACCGGGAGCAGCAGCTCCAAATCCGGAACAGACAGCACTCCCGCGTATATGCCGGGGTCGAAGGATGAGGAAAGGTTCCCACCCGGATCATCCTTTTCAATTTTTTCTGACTCTCCACCTGATAAACTGCTCCATTCAAGCTGACGAAGGATCTCATTTCCCATCCTTCCTGCCCGGTAATCCTCGTATTTCCATACAGCCAACTGCATCAGAATCAGAATACAGATCCCGATAAGAAGCAGCTTTGCCGCAAAACAAAGCTTTCTCAGGCATTGATTTTTGCGCATGTCTCCTGCACAGTCGCTTTTTTGCGCTCCCGGGCAGCCGGCAGATTTAAGATCACCCTCCCCGACGTTTCCATCCACTCCGAGCTTCCGGTTCAATACAAGAACCGCCGCTGAAAACAACAATGCTGCCGTACAAAGTACGATCATTCCCGTCCAGTCCGCACCTGTCTGCGGAAGCCTGCTGACCGCAGTCAGGTCGGATGAAACAATTGTCTGTTCTTCCCGGGGAGTGCTGTTCCTTTTCGCTGTTTCCGGAGGGGGATTTTTTTGCGTCGGAGGATCCTGTCCGGTAGGCGGATCTTCTTTGCCTCCGGGGGGCTCAACCGTTTCTGCAGCTTTGGGATAAACAGTTATTTCTCCCGATGCCGCGCCTTCACCATATTCCGCTGTCCGGGCTTTTTCCGCATATACCAGAAACGGCTCTGCGCTGTACCTGCAGACCTTGCCCTCTTTTTCAAGAGTGAAGGTTTTTCCGCAGATCAGAAACAGTTCTCCTTTTTTTTTCGAAGCATCATCCTCCTCTCCGATAAGCGGATCTTCATCTGAACTGTCGCCTCTCCCTGTTAAATTCACGGAAGTTTCGCCGGTCTCATTGATGGCAACAGTAAAATCCGCCGCTGTTTGATGTTTCCTGACATATGCGGACAGTGCCTGCGCGCTCTGCTTCATATGATCGGCGGTATCCAAAAGAATTCTTTCTCTGAAATCCGCAAATCCATCCAGCATGAGAAGCTCCTGCGCCGGCAGCCCTTGGGCCTGTCCTTCCTGCTTTCCTGCAGCAATCACATCCGCAATCCTGTAGCCTTCAAAAACAGCGCCGGCAAGAGGTTTCTGATCATAAAAATAAACAATATGAAGAACCGCCCCGCCTGTCTGCTCCGCTGCCCGGGTCTGAATCTGATTTTCCCCGGGCAGTATCAGAGCTATGGAGAGAAAAAGCAGAAGGAGTGATTTTTTTAATTTTTTCGTACCGGTCTTAAAGTCCATATCAGATAAATCACGAGCATAAATGACATGAAGGCAAAAGCCTCCTGTTCCGGATCAAGCAGAACTGCTTCAGAACTGATGAGCGGAACACTTTCAGTTTCAGCCGGATCAAAAGCCCGTCCTCTGACGAGAAGACGATGTGTATTGATCCCATAGGGTGTACAGGTCATCAGAGTGCAGAGATCCAAAGCCGGATCCGCCAAAAGCGCCTGTGTATCTGCCGGCAATACCGTCTGTATCCTGTCTACCCGATAATAGAGATCCCGGTCCAGAACATGCAGTATAAAAATATCTCCCTCCTGCAGCTGATCCAGGTCTGTAAAGAGTCTGGCTTCCGGAAGGCCCCGGTGTCCGGAAATTACACAGTGATTTCCTTTCCCTCCTGTCGGCAGAGAGCTCCACTCCAGATGTCCTGCGCTGACCTGCAGTACCTCTTCCGAAGAGCCGTGCCGGATCGGCAGTTCCACATGGATCTTAGGTATTTCCAGAATGCCCATAATGCCATTTCCTTCCGTATTCAGAGCGCTGTTATAGTTCCACTCTTCCTCCGTGGTCAGCTTGCAGGGTTCAATTCCTCTTTTCAGAATACCTTTGTTATATTCCTCTGCTTCATTCCACAGAGCATTAAACGCCTCCGGATCCAGCTTATCTACATCATCATTGTAATGAGCCACGGCCGAGGACTGATGCCGCTCATTCCAACTGTTGCTGATGGTCGGATACAGCAAAAGCCCGATGCCGAAAACCATGATTCCGGCCAGCAGCAGATTCTGAATCGGTCCGGAGCGACCTTTTCCGGGACCCGGATTTTTCATTTGTGTGCTCCGGATTTTGCAATCAGCAGTACCAGAGCTGCCAGCACCAGTAAGGCGCCGACCGTGTACAGAACCGCTGTCCCGGTGCCTCCGGTTGAAGGCATAATCAGACCGCTTCTGTTAATGATCTGAATTCCGCCGCTTTTATAAAGATCATTCTCAACGATCGCATCCAGATTTTTCCCGTCAATAGTAACAGCCTTGGCATCTTTTAATTTCTGATATCCCTGAGGAGCTTCTGTTTCAACCAGATAATAAGTTCCGTTCCGCAGTCCGGAGACCTTCACATCGCCGGCAGCAATCAGATCGGTTGTCCATTCCGGATCCGCTGCCTTTTTTGCAGTAATTTCTGTCTCTGTGGCAACACGGTAATTGTCATTCTCCAGAATCAGCGGAATTTCCTTCCGCGTCTCTTCGACATTGCTGTCATACAATTTGAATTTCGCTCCTGTCAGAACCTTATCCTCCCCGTCCGTTTTCACCAGTGTGAAGGAATAGGTGTAGGTCTTTGTTTCCGATTCTGTTGTTTTGTTTCCGTCTCCGTATGTAAGGTGGGTCTTATTATCGTTTCCGTTCTCTCCGACAACCGCCTTTTCATTGAGCAGTGCGTCATAGGTAATATTGATAAAGGTCTTGCCTGTTATGGTTTTCAGAAAATCTTCCGTAAACCGGATCTCAAAGGTACAGGTATCTCCTTCCTCAAAGCCGGAGGTGACCACTGTGTAATCAGTATCAACGACCAGAGTGGTCTGGGTTTCACTGCCGGAAACATGAGATTCCACAACAACTGTATCCGGCTTGAAGGTCAGTCCTCCCGACATCGTATCGTGCACCACATAATTCTCCGCGCCGTTATGAGCGGTAACCGTTGTATGGAACTGTACTGTATCACCGATACTTTCCACATTACTGCTGTCTTCCGCGCCGCCGATCCGTTTGACCTTCTTTTCAATCGAAGGGGTTTCGTTTTTCTCATAAGTCTCGGCATTCGGATTGGTCGTGGACAGATTGCAGAGAACACCGAGTGTCGAATCGATCAAATAATAACCGAGCGGCAGGCCTTCAAAAACCAGTGCTGCGGTTGCGGCATCCGGATCTCCTGCGGGCGCTGCCGCGGTCTTCGTCTGCAGCGGTGTGATCTCTGAATGATCCTTTGCCCATTTTTTGGCAAGTTCACCGAATTCAACCGCCATGGAATCCGTTGCGCTGTCCATCCAGGTCACATAGCCCTGATCATCGACCCTGACATATTTATCCCGGATCACATATTTCCCTTCTGACTGCTGATTGATGAAGCCGGACCAATCCTGCCCGGAAGCTGTATTGATCTTATAGGCATAGCTTCCGCTGGTCTTGTTGTAGCTTTCCAGGTCGAAGATCCTGTAAATATTATAAGTCTGCCCCACGACTGCGTTATTCACCGTAATACTTCCTGTTTCCGGTGTATCCGCAAAGACCTGAATCCCTGCGGAAAGAAGCATGACTGCCCCCAGCAGCAGGGTCACCAGCCTTGCCGTTATATTTCTCAGCATTCTGCCGATGCCTGATGCTTTTTTCTTTTTCATTTCTCTTTTCATTTTATTTTTTCTTTTCCTTTCTTTTTTGCTGCTTTATAAATGCACCGGCAATCCAAGCGCCGGCTGCAAAGAGTTCCAGCCATTCGCCAAGCTTTTTTATTCCATATACAGCACGGAGCCTGTCCGGTTCCACGCCTGTATGCGGCATTTCATATCCTTTCAGAATATGGATCAAGAAAGAGGCCTCCTTCAGAGTGTGCTCCTCCTGCTTTCCTCCGTCTGTTTCCTTCCAACTGCACCAGGAAACAGACGGTGCTCCTTCCTCTCCGCAATTCAAGTGTGTGACCGTTCGGATATAATCGGATATATTTCTCTCATCCGTAAAAACAGAAACGGTAACCGGTATATCCGCCATACTGTACAACCTTCCGTCCCGGATCATGTCATCCGGCACCGTATAAAGCATTTCCAAAGCCGGTTCATCCGAATGCATGAGCAGCGGATCTGCCGCCTCCTTTGCAATCGCAGCGGTCTCTTTCTCTGTATAATGAAACCATGCTGTTTCTGTCTGTATCAGATTCTCCTGACCAAACTCTTCCGATGTCGGCAAAAGAGCACCGAAATCACGGATCGTATCTTTAAATTTCAGAACAGGTGTATAAACATAAATCTGGCCTTCTGCATTCCCTGATGAAGCCTCTGCTGTCTCTCCGGGTTCTCTGTTCGGTGCGGACAGCGCCCCTCCGGACGGCTGCACCGCTTCATTAACAGGTTTCCACTCTGCCCGGACCGAATATTGCGCATCCTCCTTCATGTCCGTCTGATCTGTTGTATTCGTTCCTGTCAAAGCAAAGCTGACAAAATCACCGCTTCCTTCGGGCGCTGTTTTATTCCCCTGAGAAAAGTATTCATACTCATGCCGGGATCCGGACTCTGTTTCGTATCTTCCCTGATAGGTAATCCTGATCCCTTTCAGCAGTTCCTCTTCCGTCAGATCGTCCATCAGATAAACATGATAATCGGGTGCTTCGACTAACGGAGCCAGCAGTGGAACATTGACCTTCGGCTCCGGATAGGTATCGATCCTGCTGCCGTATTCATCATAAATTCCGGATGCGGACAGATTGGTCGGAACAGCGTTTCCGCCGATAAACTGATCCTTCGGATGGATCAGACATTCCACCACCAGCTTCCGGCCGTAATCTCCTCCGCCCTTATCTATAGAGGAAACGCAGTTGTCCTGATAAGAAAAACCGCTGACCTGCAGCTTTGTGCTTCCGTCCTCCATGAGCGTCGTGCTGCTCTCTCCGGTATAAGGCGTCAGGTTTTCCGAAAAAGTGCTGCCATCATAATCCGAGGTGTAAATCGATATGCTTCCGCTCTCCAGATTAAACCAGGGAGTAATATAATCTTCGACCTTCGCTTTTTCACCGATTGCGACTGCGGATGAGATCGTGATCTCTCTTGCCAGATTTGTAAATATTTCGCTCAGGGCGGAGCTTGACTGTGCAGACAGATAATATCCCGCTCCATCTGTCTGCGCCCGTTCCCCGGTGTCCTCCACACTTAATGAGGATGCTTGCGGATAATTACTTGAAAGGCAGTGTAGGAACAGATTAAACAATCCTCCGTTTACCGTGCTGTAGGGTCCGTCATCCAGAGGAGCTTCCGCATCAGCCTGTGAATACAAACCGATCGTATAGATGACCGGACTGTTTACTCCGGAATTTTTCAGTGCCCGGGCAGTCAGGATCGCTTCGTCTGCAATAGCATAATTTTCCTCCATATCCCAGAATTTAATGCTTCCTTCATACTGCGGTGCTCCGTCCGTAAAAACGATAATGACCTTTCTGGCTTCTGCCCGTCCTCTGCCGGCCTGAATCTGTGCCAGATCCATGGCCTCATCCACACGGGTAAACCCCCGCCCCTGAAGCTGCCCGATCTTCGTTTTCAGACTGTCCGATCCGGATGCAGCGTCGGTATAATCCATGATGACCTGTGTATAATTGACATTACCGTTGTAGTTTGGCTCATAATAAAAGTTATCTCCGATCACTGTTGTTTTCTGGTCAGCAAACTTAATCAGCGAAATATCATATTCTGCCCCGTTCTCTTCGGAAGCTTCTTTTACAACATCGATGAAATTTCCTGCCGCTGTCTTCAGATCGTCAAGCGAGGTCCCCAGGTATTTCATAAAAAGGTAATGATTGCTGTCGGTATCATTCTCGGAGGTTCTCGGGTACCATCTTGCTGAGGACCAGTGATACAGGTAATGGTTTGTGTTTTCCGTATACCAGTATCCGCAGGTTTTACAGTATTCCACGGTATATTGCTGCGAATTATATACACAGATATATTTTTCAGAGGTATCCAGTTCATTTGCGTAATACCCCTGATAATGCTTACTGTTCTCCATCGAACCGGACACATCCAGCACCATAATGATGTCCAGATTTTCTCCTTTGGAAGAAACATCACTCCCCGCCCACTGTTCCAGCCGCAGTTTATAGGTATTTTCATCTACCTTTTCCGCGGTTTTAATAACATTCAGTCCGTTTCCGTCCGCGTCCGTTTCCGTATAATCCTCCGCTGCAGCAGACGTCAGCCGCTTTGCCGCGGCCATCCTTTTTTTCGGAGATGCTGTGCTGCTTTTCTGTGTGCGGAATGGGGATGCCGCCCCGGAGAACGTTTTTCCGCAGTCCGCGCCTGCGAGTATAATCAGTTCTGTATCGATCTCTGTTCCCAGAGCATACTTCTGCTCCAGAGCCTCTTCTTCCGAAGCGGAGAATACCTCTTCTGTCCCCTCATTGACGGAATTCTCCGCCGATTCTTCTAAGAGCATATCCATGGAATCATCCATGGAATCATCCACGGAATCATCCTCGGAAGCATCCACGGAGGCATCCTTGGGAACGGATTCTGTCATTTTCACAGTCGGATTTTCGGAAATTTCTGTCATGTCAGACAGTGAATCTGCTTGCTCTGCGGAGGACTCCACTGTTTCTTTCATTTCCTCCTCTGCCGGCTGTCCGCCGGTCTCTGTCAAAGCCGCGGCATATGCCGGACGTACAATGCAGCTTAGCAGCAGTAAAGACAGGATCAACGCAAAAATTGCGGAAAGAACCCGTTTCCCTGTTTTCAGTTTTTTTCTCATAGCTGAATGAGCACCTTTCCGATCACATCCGCCTTTCGAATAGTTCCCATTTCCCGGTATCGGGAATCCATCGCCTTTTCCCTGCTATCAGCAATAAAGAAATAATTTTCTTCCAAAACACAAAGCGGATATTCCTGATCTCCCCGCAGGCAGTCCGGTTCCGCGCCTGTTTCGCTGTCACTTTTGCTCCCGGATATTTCTTCGCTCTGTTCTGTGGGAATCTTCTGTATAAAACTTTTGTCTTCGTTCAAAGCAGATCCATTGACATAAATCGTACCTTCCTGATCCATATCCACCACATCTTCCGGGCCGGCGATACACCGGCGGATCAGGATCTTATTCCCGTAGCAATATGCCGCGATATCACCGGCCTCTATATTTTCTGTTTTCAGCAGGATCAGGATATCTCCCTCCTTCACGGCCGGCTCCATGGAGGATCCGTATACTCTTACGACCGGAAACAATTCATAGGCCATCAGCACTGAAGCAGCCGCAATGATAAGGATGACCGAAACCGTTCGGGTGAATATTCTGATAAACATATGATCTTCCTTTTTTATAACAGACAGTCATTCCCTGCCCGTTCTGTTTTTATGACAGTATCGTTTCATAGCTGTTCCCGGATGAACAATCATTAAAAAATCAATAATCCGAAAGCTTCAACAGATTCCCCAATGTTTCTTCCGCCCAGCTGTAATCTGACATATAGGACTCATTGAAGGCTTTCACATACTTTTCCTCACCGCGCAGGAATCCGTAATAATCGCACTCCACCTGCTCTGTAAGCAGATGCCTTATTCCGTGACTATTGGCAACAATATTCTGAATGGAACATTTCTCAAGACTTTTACACATATTCATAGCAAGTTTCCGATATCTGGCCAGAGTTTTTTCATCGGCCGGAAGCTCAGGCCAGAGATAGGAGATCGCCTGCTGCCCTGATAAGGTGCCGCCGTTTCGATCGACGAGCAGTGCCAGCAGCTCTTTTTCTTTGGCATTTGAGAAAAACACAGGTTTTCCGTCCACAAAAATATCGAAATATCCAAACGTTCGGATAAAAATATGCTGACGCTCTCTGTCCGGATGCGCGGAATACAGCACGGATGTTGTGTCTCTGCAGCAGATCATGACATGGTCTTCGTCCATCAGAATCGCAACGGCCAGATAGTAATACTGGCGCCCGTCCGGCATAATGATCCGAAATTCAGCCTGCATCGGACGGTTTTCTGCCTGCAGAAACCCCGCTGTCGAAATCCGCGTAAAAAAATCACGTGTGATCTTACGATCTTCTTCATGCACAAAGCCGTCACACCAGTAGACAATGGCACTTTCGATCGTCATGCTGATATAATAGGTATTCCCTATAGGGGATGT
>R20__coassemble_1834_pt1 | contig 10680 bp, 9 predicted proteins | sample R20__metabat2_low_PE_019 | metagenome-assembled genome bin R20 | reverse complement strand
GTACGGTGATGAATACTACGATGCGCCGACCGACTGCTGGCTCTATCACTATGAGGATGAGGATTTCTGGCAGTACTGGTACGGGGATATTTCCTCTGATTACGGAGATTACGGCTGGATGGAATATGACTATGATGAAAGTCAGTGGTATATCAATGTGAATGAGACAGAATGGGAGATTCTGGACACGGATTATTATGACACCTCCCGGCTCTGGCATTTCAATAAAAAATAAAGGGTGTCAAATGTCCGCTCGGCGGGGCACGGCGGCCGCTTGACGGCTTTATCGCACAAAAAAAGAAGTTCTGAATATTCGGAACTTCTTTTTGATTTCTGGAGATAGGGGGATTCGAACCCCTGACCTCCGCCATGCCATGGCGGCGCTCTCCCAGCTGAGCTATATCCCCTTGAAACTTACCTGCCTATTATATAGGGTACCACAGTAATTTTCAAGGGGAACCTGCAGATTCCATGGATGATTCTGATTTCCGACTGATTTCTGACGTTTTCTTTCTTCCGCAGCCGCTGCTGTCCGGGCCTTTACCTGTTATGATTCCTTCGTTCTCCAGAGTCCGACCGCCGGGGCTTTGATAAAGTAGTAGCTTCCCTGCTCGTCCTCATAATATCCATTCTCCTTTGAAAGAGGATCATAGTGTGCCAGGGCCTCATTCACGTCAGCCCATTCAAAGCCTACGCTTTCCATTTCTTCCTTCGGCATCAGTTTCGGATCCGTCGCATAAATAACGCGAAATCGTCCTTCGGAGGAACCATGGATCAGGTGCGCCGAAACTGCCTCATTGCCTTCAAATACTCCCGCATTATACAGCCGCATGATATTTTCCGTTCCGGTATATCCGTATTTCCGGATCCATTGATCGACTCCGTCATTTTCTCCGAATTTCCGGATCCCCGGGGCGATTACGATAAGCTCGCCTCCGTCCGCGATCGCCATCCGGCTTCTGTAGACCGATTTGTTGCCGACCCAGGTCGTCCGGAATTCATTCGGATCCAGCCAGCAGACCACTCTGGATACGCGTTTGTCCAGCCAGGTGACATTGACCTGCTCCGCCAGCTTCGCCGCCGCCTCATAAGCGCTCCGGTCTTTGCTGATATAAAGTCCGTAAAGCTCCGCATGGGAATCCTTTTCCATCGTGACCGTCTGGAAAAAGGTGATTCCCAGACGATCCAGAAAGTTTTTCTGCGCATAATCGAAAATGGCTCTGACCGGTGTCTCGGTATTGCCCATAGTCTTTTCGATTCCGTAGCCGGCACCGACCATATGGGACTTGTTGATCATGTCCTTTCCGCCCAGGCCCACCAGAAGATTTTTGGTATAATTGGCCATTCCGACTACTTCATGGGGCACGACCTGTCCGACAGACAAAATAGTATCAAAGGAGCCATCCGTCAGCGCATGGTTCAGCAAAACCTCAATGTCCCAGCTCATAGCACCCTCGCTGATCTTCTCAACAAAAGCGGACGGCACGGTTCCCAGACTCACGCAGTCTGTTTCCCAGTTATGCACCAGCACATCACTCATCGGAATTCCGGGCAGAAAGGTCCGGACCTCCTGCTCTGTCATCTTCATATGCGTACCCAGTGCCGGCATAACTTTGATCTCTCGTCCGCTCCGCAGCTTTTGATACAGATAGGACGTGATCTCACCGGCATAGGAATACAGCCGCGTCATATCCGGCGGAATGATCAGTACCCTCTTTCCGATCTCATTTTCCTCTATCCACTCATCACAGATACTCTGCCATTCCCGGTCCGTAAGAACCTGATTCGCGCTGCCCTGTCCAAGCATATCGATCCTCCTGTTTTTACCGTATTCTTTCGAAGCTGCCTCCAAAGATAAGCTCATCACATGTTCCGGTACCCTGAGTTTATTTTTCGTCCGAAGCAGTTCTTCTCTCCACGTTTTTCGTCACTATGATATCACATTCACAGCCGAAAAGATTATGTACCAGTACTGTTCCTGCCTTTGCCGGCGCTTCCACCGAAAGCCCGCGAATCACCTCCATGGCCTCAAAAATCCTGTCCTTCGGTATCGGTGCCGTGAGCCGGACACTGGCAAGCGGCAATTCACCGTTTCTGACCGTGACCGAAGAGCTGATCGTCCTGCGGGGATCCGTGAGCTCCTGACGGGCATAGGCCTCTCCCCGTGGGCAGAGATTCCCCTCCACGGCCAGGATCTTCCTGCTGCCGTTATCCTCTTCATATTCCGCCCGCAGCGGGCAGCCGTTCGGGCAGATAATACAGATCATTTCTCTGTTCACAGGATCTTCACCTCCACATCTGTGCTTCCGACGAGCTTATCTCCGCCAATCTCCAGCTGTATCATTTCCGCCGGAACGGCCTTTTTCATCCGGCGGGAAGCAATCTCGTTTTCTCCCTGGAGAACAGTGATCCGCACATTTTCCATCGGATGATTGACCCGAAGACTCAGTCGAAACTTCCGGGTTCCGCTGACTCTGTCCGGAACGGTATGACCGATATTTCGATCATGCCGGATCCGGATCGGGCATTCCGGGCTTTCCTGATTCCGGAGCCGCGCAGCGACGGCTTCCGCCAGCTGCTCCGCCTCCAGCGAGACAAAATCCACAAGGTCATGCACATGCAGGACGTTTCCGGCGGCATATATTCCGGGAATATTGGTCTGATAATTTTCATCCACGGAGGCGCCTCGGGTTCCGGGATCCAACAGAACACCGGCATCCAGCGAAAGCTCATTTTCGGGAATCAGTCCGACCGAAAGGATCAGTGTATCACATTCGATTCGCCGCTCCGTTCCGGGAACCGGCCGCCTGCCGGCATCGACTTCGGATACAGTAACAGCTTCCAGTCGCCGGTCTCCGTGTATTTTTGTCACAGTAGTGTTCAGATACAGCGGAATATTGTAATCTTTCAGGCACTGCTGCACATTTCTGGGCAGGCCGGCCGCATAGGGCATCAGTTCATAAACGCCCCTGACATGCGCGCCCTCCAGTGTCAGCCTTCTGGCCATGATCATGCCGATATCGCCCGAGCCCAGAATGACAGCTTCTTTTGCCGGCATCCGGTTATAAAGATTCATATAGGCCTGGGCAACGCCGGCCGTAAATACACCTGCCGGTCTCTCCCCGGGGATCGCCAGCGCGCCTCTCGTTTTTTCGCGGCAGCCCATTGCCAGAATAACCGCTCCTGCCTGATATTTCAGAAGTCCTGCCGGTGAAGCGGCCGTAACGACCCGGTCCGGTGTGATCCGGATCACCGAGGTGTTCAGCAGCATCGGAATCCGGTATTCCTTTACCTTCTGAAGAAATCTGTCCGCATACTCCGGCCCGCTCATACTCATCCCGAAACGAGTCAGTCCGAAACCGTCATGAATACACTGTCTCAGGATCCCGCCGGCCTGTTTTTCCCTTTCCAGAATTAAAATGTCGCGGATTCCTTTCTCATACAGCCGGACCGCTGCGGCAAGTCCGGCAGGACCGCCGCCGATGATCAGTACATCAATATTTTTCAATACGGGACTGTTCATTGCTGTTCCTCCCGGAGTTTACCGTAAAACAGGGGTGAGCCGATCCTGTTATACTGCAGTTCTGTTTCCTTCAGGCCGCATTCTTCTTCCAGCATCTGCGCGATCCTCATCTGACAATAGCCTCCCTGGCAGCGTCCCATCATAGCCCGGGTCCGGTACTTGACGGCTGTCATCGTATGTGCTCCCAGCGGATTGTGAATAGCCTGCAAAATCTCGGCCTTTGTTACCTTCTGACATCTGCAGATAAGCTCTCCGTAGTCCGGATCATCCGAGATTGCCTGCGCCTGCTCTTCCTCCGTCATAGACGCGAACCGCCGTATTCCTTTTCTGACGGGGTCAAAGGACGGATCCGGTTCCAGTTTCTCCCGCTTTTTCATTTTTTCGATCACATAATCCGCTATGGCAACCGATGCGGTCAGTCCCGGAGATTCGATTCCTACCAGATTGACCGCCCGTGGGGCAATATCATCACGGATTTCGATCTTAAAGTCCTGGATCTTTCCGTTTTCATCCACCCACTTGGGCAGGATCCCGCAGTAGGTCCGGATATAGTCTCCCTTGCGGACATGCGGCCAGATCTTCACAGCCTCTTCATACAGATAATCCAGATTTTTCTGTTCCACGCCATATCCGGCAGGCTGCGCGATATCCTCCGCCGTAGGTCCCAGCAGCACATTCCCGTCTGTTGTAATCGTCACATGAATGCCCATGTACGTATTGGAGGGGACCGTATAGATCGGCATCGGTACCAGACTGCCGAGGCGCTGATCCAGAATAATATAGTCATCCTTGGAATAGATCAGGTGATATCCCGTCAGCCCGAGCAGCTCCGAGATTCTCCCGCAGCCAAGCCCCGCCGCATTAATGACCCAGCGGGTCTGATATTTGTCCGATGAGCCCGAAATTTTCCGCCTGCTTAAATCGCTTCCGGCTGTATCTGCCGGCATCTCCGGCGCGGCCGCGGGCTGCTTCGCATGGACTGTACGGATCTCCCACAGCTGCTCCTCATTCTGTCGGATCCGCCGGATATCCGTCACCTCATTGTCTGTAAAAAATTCTACTCCGTTGTGACAGGCGTTTTCTGCCAGCGCAATGGTCATCATGAACGGATCCAGGATTCCGGAGCCGGGCGAATAAAGTGCAAACTCTCCCTGCACAGACGGTACCAGCTCCTGAAGCTCCTGCTTTTCCACAAATCGAAGGGGCTGCGTTCCGTTAAGCTCTCCCTGCCGCTGCACCTCCAGCAGCCGTTTCCTTTCCTCCGGTGCAAAGCCGACCAGTACCTTACCGCAGCGTCTGAAATCAAAATCCAGTTCCCGGGAAAGCCGATCCATCATCCGGTTTCCCTGAACGCAGAGCTTTGCCTTAAGGCTCCCCGGATCATAGGCGAAACCGCCGTGGCAGACGCCTGTATTCCTGCAGCTGGTCTCATATCCCACGTCCGGATTTTTTTCCAGCAGCGCAATATGAAGGCGGTATGCGGAAAGCTGCCTGGCGATCGCGCAGCCGACCACACCTCCCCCGATAATAATGACATCATAGATCATAATATGTTCCTCTCTGTTCACCTGTATTCTGTCATGTGCCGCGCACATGACCGGGATTTTTGCCGGAATTCGGACAGATGCAGGCTCTCCTGCTCTTTCATTGAACTCTTTCATTGAGTTCTTTATTACTTTCTTTCATTTCGATTATTTTCTATTATACACGGCTGCACATTATATAGTCATAACCATTCTTTATCTTTTCCGCAGTCCGGCTATGCTGTTGAAATTACCGCGGAACATTTTTGTTCTCCTTCTTTACATACACAAAATTTATGTTGGCTTCCGATTTCACGCTTTTGTTTTTGATCCGTATATAAATACAGGCCATTCCGAGCGAAAAAATTTGTTCTGATATAAAGCCGGGTAAATACCTCCCGACACTTCATTTTCCTTTCCGAACATGCTATAGTATGAAGTGGATATTTCTCGAAAGGTAGGAAACAGCCAATGCCTGATAATAACAGTGAACAGATCCGCATCGTACAGGAAACCGTTGCCGGCAAGGAGATCACCTTCGCGCATATCATGGGCGGCCCGGCACCGATTATTTACCAGAAGCTGGGATTAAACCCTCAGGTTGATTACAGTTCCTCCGCAATCGGCATTATGAATATGACACCGCCGGAATCTGCCGTTATCGCTTCTGATATTGCAGTCAAAAGCGGTGATGTACTGCTGGGCTTCGCAGATCGTTTTACCGGAACACTGATCATCACCGGCAATCTTTCTGACGTAAATTCCGCCATGACAGAAATCGTCAACTATTTCCGGGATGAGCTTGGATATGTGGTCTGCAGGATCACCAAAAGATAGGGCTGCTTATTATGGCTAATATGACAAAGGAGCAATTCCTGGAGCTGATGTTTCATGATGACTATGAACATCTCAAGGGCAAAACGCTCCGCATGACCCGTGTACGCGTTCCGGGAAAGGAAGTGTGCATGGCGCATATCATCAATCCTTCCGAGGAGCGGGTCTATCAAAACCTCGGGCTGCACATCGGCGTGCATGAGGGTGAAGATCACCGGGGCGATGCCGTCGGTCTGATCCGTTTCACCCCATGGGAGGCTGTAGTAGTTGCCGCAGATACCGCCCTGAAGGCCGCCAATGTCGAAATCGGTTTTATGGATCGATTCTGCGGTTCCCTGATCCTTACCGGCCGTCTCTCCGATGTACAGACTGCCGTTGAACAGGTCGTCCGGTTTTTCGGCGAGGAGCTGGATTTCAAAACCTGTGAGATACACACCTCCTGAACGGCCAGGACCGATCCGAAGTCCTGCCTTCTGCGCTGTCGTGTTTTCGGACAGGCAGAATCATGAAAGAGCTTTTCTGTTATGAAAAAACTGTTTTTGATGGGAAGAAGCGAAGCCGGAAAGACCTCACTTACACAGGCGCTGAAGGGTGAAGAGCTTCATTATGTCAAAACTCAATATACCAATCTGAACGACGATACCATTGATTCTCCGGGAGAATATGCCGAGTCGAAGCACTTCAGTGTGGGGCTCGCCTGTTTCTCCTTTGAGGCTGATGTTGTCGCAATGGTGACAGCCGCGGATGAGCCCTTCAATCTTTTCGGAGACTGTCTGCACACCTTTATCCTCCGCCCGCTGATCGGTGTAATCACCAAAACAGACTCCCCTTATGCCAACGTTCCGATGATCCGGCAGTGGATGCTGAATGCCGGCTGTGAACGTGTCTTCGAGGTCAACAACGTAACGCGTGAGGGTGTCCGTGAGCTATTGGAATATCTGCAGGAGGATCTTCCTCCCCTGACCTTTGAACAGGCCAAATATAAACAGAAGCTTGGACTGAATGAATGGGATCCGATACCGGAGGGAATCGATCTTCCGAAGTAAGCACCGAAGTCCTTCGGAGAGATGAACGCAGCTATACAGGCTCGGTAAAAATTTGCTGTATTTAAGTTCCTGCGATCCAGCCGGCCAGTGCCGTCATCGGGAAAGATTTTCCGAGAATAAGACAAACGCCAAACAACGGAATCGCAGTCAGAACATCGATCAGCACATGCTGACGGGTCGTCAGGGTGGACATAACGATCAGAGCTGCAATCAGAACAGCAGCCAGTCGTATCCACATCGGCAGACTGCCGCAGCAGGCAGCGGTAAAGATGACCAGATAACAGGTTGAGCAGTGAAGACTGGGCGCACAGTTCAGACCGCGATAGCTGCCGAAATATACCAGCTTCATACATTTTCCCCAGAAGGTATCCGGCGGAACGGGCCGTTCGAAGGTGGTCGGACAGATCAGATAGCACAGCACGCTGATTATGATTTCAAAAACCGTCGTTGTGATATACAGTACATATACGGATGGATCCGCATAATACAATGCAAGCGGAAACAGCACAATCAACGGAAACCACAGGCAGTAAAGTCCGACTGTCCAGGGCAGAAACGGAATGCGTTCATCCGCGCTTTTCTTTACATCATGCGGGTTTTTCTGTAATTTCTCACATCCGAAATAGCAAATTGTCTGAAACAGCAACAGCAGAAACTGCGCAGCCGCAAGTCTTTTAAACATTGTGCAGGTTCCTCATTTTTTCAGAAAATTCATTTTTTGTCTGCTTTACTCTCATTGCTTTTTGTTTTTCAATATTACTTCAAAAGCGAAACCAGGAAGCTTTTCAATATGCCGAAAAAGAATGCAGCTTTTCCGAGCCAGCACATTTTAACACAGGACAGCATTCCGCGCAAAATGTTATGATAAGATATATGGTACAGATACATTCATTGCGAAAAAATCTTATATCCAAAGGAGTCCGAAATGTCCGAAAAAAACATACTGGATTATGAAACTGTCAGCCTGCTGGATGACGAAAATGCAGTTCTGATCCTGGATCAGACACTGCTGCCTGCCCGCTGCGAGCTGATCCGTCTGACAAATGCAAAACAGATCTGGGACGCGATCTATCTCCTGAAGGTTCGCGGAGCTCCAGCGATCGGAGTCTGCGCGGCCTTCGGTATTTACCTGCTGACCAAGCTGGTTCCGATCGAGGATGATATTTCCGAAAAGCATGCGGAAAACTTTGCCCTTCTGGAAGCGGAATTTGAAAAACAGAAGGCATATCTGGATTCCTCCAGACCGACCGCCGTTAATCTTTCCTGGGCCCTGAAACGGATGGAAAAGGTCTTTCTTTCCATGAAAGAGGCTTCCGGTCTGACCATGGCGCAGGTCAAACAGCGTCTGAAGGAAGAAGCAGAGGAAATCAAGCGGGAAGATATTGAGGTCTGCCGCCGGATCGGTGAATACGGTCTGGAACTGGTAAAACCCGGGGACGGAATCCTGACACACTGCAATGCCGGCCAGCTGGCCACCTGCAAATACGGAACCGCTACCGCTCCCATTTATCTCGGGCAGGAGAAGGGCTACCATTTCCATGTTTATGCGGATGAGACCCGGCCGCTGCTGCAGGGTGCCAGACTGACTGCCTATGAGCTTCACTCCGCAGGTGTGGATGTCACGCTTCTGTGTGACAATATGTCCTCCTCTATCATGCGGGAGGGAAAGATCCAGGCAGTTTTTGTCGGCTGTGACCGTGTTGCCGCAAACGGTGATACGGCCAATAAGATCGGCACCAGTATTGTTGCCACCGTAGCAGCGCGTTATCATGTCCCGTTCTATGTCTGCGCGCCCACCTCCACGATCGATATGTCTCTGGAAACCGGTGCAGGGATCCCCATTGAACAGCGAAAGGCCGAGGAAGTTACCGAAATGTGGTATAAAGAGCGTATGGCGCCGGAGGGAATCAAGGTCTATAATCCCGCCTTTGATGTGACCGACAATGACCTGATCGCCGGTATTGTAACGGAGTTCGGGGTAGCCAGAGCCCCGTATACGGAATCTCTGAAAGAAATCTTCCGCAGGAAGGAAGAGCAGGCCTGAAACCAAAAAAGTCCCGGAGAATATTCTCCGGGACTTTTCTGTAGGTGACAAGATTCGAACTCGCGACCTTCTGGTCCGTAGCCAGACGCTCTATCCAGCTGAGCTACACCTACACATTGCTGATTCTTCAGCGCAGTGTTTATCATAGACTCATCCGTAAAAATTGTCAAGCAGTTTTTCATTGTCCGGCGGACTGCGTCATCTGCGACTGCGACTCTGCTACTCATCTGCTGCGTCACCTGCTTCTGCACCGTCCGTGTCATCTTTTTTATTACTCATTACACATATTCTGTTCTGAACCGTTCTTCAGTGTACCAGTGCGGACGGAATCTTCTCTGTGATAGTCTCATAAGCTGTCACCGTAACACTGAACGCGTCATAGGTACTGTTGCGGCCGCTCTGTATGGCAGTATCGATTCCGGTAAGATAATCCCATTCCATTGTTCTGGTTGTGTAGCCTTTATCCGCAAAGCCGCTCACAAGCTTCAGTCCTGTCGGTATGACCTTCCCTCCTGCCGTAAAGGAACCGGTATTTTCCACGCTCATCGGGAAAGTCACACGGTCACCGTAATTCTGCCAGGTCTTCGTAAAGCTGTAGCTTCCGTCAGACGGATCATAGGTCCCCGTAAAGGTGGCGCTTTCATTTTCATAGTCTGTACTGAGATACACACTGAAGGCGGTCGGAATATAAAGGACCTTCTCTACCAGATCCTCATGGTACACCGCGTAAAATGTCTCTGCGCTGTTCAAATTTCCGTAATCCTCCATCCAGGTCCCGTTCCCGTCTGCCTGAGTATTCCAGCCATCAAAGACATAGCCCTCACAGACAGCAGTCCTGCCTGTCCCGACGGCGCGCCCCAGAAGATGCTCCTCCACGACCTGACTCTGCTGTGTCCCGTCGATCGTTCCTTCTCCCGCAATCAACGTTACCGGTACATTCCAGCAGGCATACAGATCATACCGCTCCTCTGCGCCTTCTCCCATCACGGTCAGCTCTTCTCCGTCCGCGTAATAAGTTCCCAGGCTCCCCGGCAGGCTGCTCCAGCCGGCAAAGCTGCAGCTTTCCCGCTCCGGCTGCAGGTATCTTCCCGCAATTACTTCTGTATTTCCGTCCGCGTAACGATATCGGACTGTATTGGTATCCTCCGTTCCCATGAAAGCGCCCCCTTCCGGATGATATATAACCTGATATCGCCGTTCCGCCTTCAAATCGACCGACACCTCAAAGGTATCCTTCAGTGTCACTCCCCGTTCCGAATAATAAACAGCGACTGTATAAGGTGTTTTTCCTGTATTGTCCGAAGACGCCAGCACTGCGGGTGACAATGTCAGATTGCTTCCGTCATACAGGATCGTTGCGGTCTCCCCGGTATCATACAGGATCACGGCCTCCACGGAACCGGGAGGGAACGTATAACTGCTTTCTTCCGAGCTGATCGGATTCTCACCCAGATAGGTAACCTCCATCTGAACCGGGGTATTTGTATAGGTCCGGTTCAGTTTCAGATCATTATGCGTGAATTTCCCGGCATCTGTCAGTTCATTGGTAAAGATCACCTTGCAAAGCGGTTCATCCGCTGTCAGAGCGATGCGTATTCTGTTTCCCTCGCTTACCGCATTTTCGCTGCAGGAAACAAGCGTATTACTGTAATGCAGAACCGGGATCTCCTCCAGATAATAGATTCCGAGCGGAAGCTCATCGATCACGGC
>R20__coassemble_1828_pt1 | contig 10708 bp, 6 predicted proteins | sample R20__metabat2_low_PE_019 | metagenome-assembled genome bin R20 | reverse complement strand
AAATGGGTGTAAACGGTGTCCGGATGGGCCATTACCAGCACAGTCAGGACTTCATCGACGCGCTGGACCGCTGCGGACTCTGCGCCTGGGCGGAAATACCGTATTTTGTCCGTTCCTGGGTTTATGATGCCCACTCCGCCTCCTTAGAAGAGCTCCGGGAGCTGATCCTGCAAAACTATAATCACCCTTCCATCTTCTTCTGGGGGCTTTCAAATGAGATCTTTCTGATGGGAAATGACAGTCCGAAGCTGACCGCCTGCCATGAGGAGCTTCAGAAAGCGGCCAAAGAGCTGGATCCCCGGCGTTTTACTGTGGTTGCCAGTTCCTTTGATACCGACCACCATCATCCGATTCACAACATTGCCGACGCGGATGCCTGGAACCATTACTTCGGCTGGTACCGGGGAAGTTTTGATGATCTCGGAAAATGGTGCGATGATTATCACGCGGCCTTTCCGGACCGCTGTCTCTCTGTCAGCGAATACGGCGGCGATGCTGTCGTTTCCTATCATCCGCAGACGCCTGAGCAGCGTGATTATTCCGAAGAATGGCAGGTTCTGCTCCATGAAAGTGCCCTGGAGACCTTTGCAAAGCGTCCTTACGTCTGGGGCAGTTTTGTCTGGAATATGTTTGATTTCGGCAGCTTCTTCCGAAAGGAAGGCGGAACCGTCGGCCGGAACAATAAGGGCCTGGTGACGCTGGACCGGAAGATCAAAAAAGATGCTTACTATGTGTACAAAGCCTGGTTTTCGGAAGATCCCTTTGTCCACATCGACGGCCGGCGCAGCTATGCCCGCCCCACTGAGAAGACAGTGATCCGCGTCCATTCCAATCAGGAGCAGGTCTCCCTCTATATCAACGGAAAACTTTTTGAAACAAAAACCGGAGAGCATACCTTTATTTTTGAAAATGTCCCGCTTTCCGCTGAACCTACTGCCATCACCGCCGCAGCGGAAGGCTGTCCACTGGATACGATCACGCTCCGCTTTGATCCCGCGCGCAGCAGCGACCTGGAATTTACGCCCGCCGCGGATGAAAAGGCCAACTGGGCGGATCTGGATAAGGAAGTATTGGGGCTTAAGTAATTCCTGTGCAATCCGCTGAGGCCTCCACACCACTAAGCCGTCCAATCCGCTTAGCTCTCCAATCTGCTAATAAGCTTTGCCTATAATCTTGATTATTAATGCTGATGGGATTATCTTCGATGTCACCCGGTAAAATTTATAAAATCCTCCCGGCGTGTACACACCTTCACCACGCTCCGCTTTACAAAGTGCCCTCACTGTAAGCTGATCCATGTCAAGGAAAGGAAGCCCCAATGCATGCCTGCGGCAGTATGGGCATGGTCATTGAGGCAATCACAAAGGAAGCATTCATCGGCGGGCGCATCCGCACAAAACACCTTATTTCGCCAGTCTCCGGATCCAGCGGTAGCTGTTGCCGTAAATAAAGGCGGGAATGCATTTCAGATACTGGTCACAGTTGAGACAGATCAGCACAGTAACCGGATCCGCATGGAAATAAAAGGCTGCCAGCAGAGATACAGGTACGACCAGACACCAAATAAAAACGGCATCCAGGATCGTCAGATACCTTGTATCTCCGCCGCCGCAGATGACGCCGGTATTCATACACATCTGATAGGATGTCACGAAGATGACAGTCGCCTCGATCTTGATAAAGATATCCGCCATGCCCGCAGTCTCAGCACTCAGGCTGTAGAGGGACAGCAGCGGGATGCGGATGAAAAACAGAGTAACTGCCAGAAGGCTGCCGATCGAAATAAAAAGAATCTGCAGTGTCCGGACGTATTCCCGGATCTTCGCAAAGCTTGCCGGTGAAATGCCGGCGGTTGAGGCAGCACTTACTATACTTGTCTTTCGACCGACGATTGAGGCAGTTCCTGTTGTGCCCGCCTTCCGGTCGGTGCCTGAAACTGTATCTGTCTTTTCAGCAGCCGGCGCTGTTTCTCTCTGGGCCACAGCTGTCTGCGCCGCGCCGACAGTTTTACCAACAATGATGGAGGCAGCAGAAGCAGCGCCGACCGCCATAACCTTCAGGAAAAGGAAGATTGTGGAGGAGATGGAATGGGCTGCGATGGCGCTCGAGGACATATGTCCCAGGATCACGGTCTGCAGCGCGGTATTGACGCCCCAGAAGAACTGGCTGAGCAGCAGCGGTGTCGTCACTCTCACGAAATCAGGAAACAATCCTCTGTCCCACCCCAGCAGCTCCGCTGGCTTCAGTGCAAGGAGTCGATCCTTCTTCAGCACATACCAGGCAACGATCAGCGATTCGATGACCCGAGCGGTCAAAGTCCCGACAGCGGCGCCTTTTGCACCCATTTCCGGGAAGCCGAAATGTCCGGTAATCAGGGTATAATTGATAGACACATTAATGATCAGCGCAATCAGGGAAACATAGAGAGAGATGCTGACCTTCTCCACGGTCCGCATCCCGCCCAGAAGGACATTGGTGAATGCGAAGAAAAGGTAGCTCCAGCGAACGATGGAAAGGTATCCGACGCCCTCTGTCACAATGGCCGTGTCATTGGTAAAGAGTCCGACCGCCTGTGTCGGAAAGAGGCTGACCAGCAGTAAAAGTATAGCCGCTATGGTGAGAGCCGCCTTCAGGGCGATCGCAATCAGGGCCTTGATGGGGCCGGTGCGCTTTTGTCCCCAGTACTGACTGGAAAGAACGATCATTCCGTTGATGACAGCGAAGGTCAGCTGCTGAAGGATGAACTGAATCTGATTGACGGCGGAAACGCCGGACAGGGCAGTCTCGGAGTAGCCTCCCAGCATGATATTGTCCGCCAGATTGACAGACAGCACAACCGCCTGCTGCATCATCAGGGCGCACATCAGGCGAAGAAAGGTTTTATAGAATTCACGATCTTTGGTCATAAAAGGATATCTCTTTTCTTATTTTATATTTCCGACTCGTGGTTATGATTCAAGGTTGTGATTCATGGTTATGATTCATGGTTATGATTCGTACCCCGCCGCTGCCGATTACGAATAAGATCCATGTTGGCTTTGCTTGATTCGTAACCGATAGCTCCCGGCTGCAATCTACAAACAGATACTTTAGCTTCCATGTACTTATTCAATTCAAATCTTCAATATATTCTCACCATTGCCATAGATATTTCAATATTTTTTCAAAAAAGGTTATTTCAGTTGTTTCCGGGTAGTGTTTCGGAAATTTGATTCGTAGCCTGCGCCGGGCGACTACGATTCCGGGTGGCGTTTCGGAAATTTGATTCGTAGCCCGCGGCGAGCGACTACGATTACGGGTGACGTTTCGGAAATTTGATTCGTAGCCTGCGCCGGGCGACTACGATTCCGGGTGACGTTTCGGAAATTTGATTCGTAGCCTGCGCCGGGCGACTACGGTTACGGGTGATTAATGGTAATCCGAAAAGTCATTTCTGTAGGAATATAACTCGATTTGTGAAGTCCGAAATTCTAATGGAATCAAGAATACCGAAGTGAAGCATATTGCCTTATGTTGCCGTACTGCCTTATATTGCCGCATACTGCCATATATATTGCAGTATACTGTATCAGGTTACGACTAATTCTTACCCTTCCGCTCTGCCCAGCCTGCCCCGGAGCTTTGCGAAAAGGTACCGGCAGGGTTCACTTCTGCCGAACAGCAGCAGGAAGCTTCCGTTAAAAAGGACAGTGATCAGCACACCCATGCCAAGGAACCCGGGGATCGTGACCGTCGTCAGTACTCTTCCCCCGATCAGACTGCAGATCAGCACGCAGGCCGCCGTCACACCGATATACCGGACAGATTCGGCAAAATAGGAGAGGGCGCTCTTATCAAAGCAGACCCTGTAAATGATGATAGGCTTGGTCACATTGGCGATCAGACCGGAGACAATCGTACCGACGTAAATACCGGTCAGGCCGATCCTCTGCACCAGTGCGATCGAGATCACCAGGTTTACACCGCCCTGAATCAGCGCAAGATATTTATCCTGCTCGAAAACTCCGGCGGCTGTCTTATAATTGGACAGTACGATGCGATCCCCCTTGAAATAAAAGTCTGTCAGAAGGCAGCCGATCGCCGCTCCCGGCAGGATCCAGGTCTCGCCCAGCCACAACCGGATCAGCGGCGTCAGCAGGACAAAGAAACCCACATAGAAATAGCCATAGATCCAGGAAGCAAAGAAACGGTACACTTTGAAAAGCTGAAACTGTTTTTCCCTGGACTCTGTAGCGATCAGATTGCCGAAGCTCGAGATCACGGAATTAAAGATGATGTTGACGAAATTCGATACGGTATTGATGACCAGTGTGTAGTTGTCCACCATGCCGACCACCGCAACCTCGATAAAGGCGGAAATAATCAGCGCATCCGTCTGAAGTCTGGCCACATCTCCGACCTTGTGAAGGACCAATGCCCGGGTCTTGCGCCAGACTTCTCCGCTCTCCTCTTTGGAAAGCTTCTGAATATTCTTCTCCTTCAGGAAGGGATACAGTCGGTTCAGATATCCCGAAACAAAAATCTTCTGGGTCAGCTGCACGGCGGCATCCGTCAGCAGATAGGCCAGGAAGTTCCGGGTCGTCAAAAGCACAATGATCTGCAGAAGAACTGTGATGACCTTGGTCAGCGTATTGATATTCGTCTGAATATAATTGCGCTGCTCTGCATTGACCAGGCTGTATTTGTAAGAGACAAAATAGGTGCTGACGGTATTAAACAGGAAAATCAGATAGTACAGCGTCAGCTCCCGCGTGGTGAGAGTGCCGGGATTTTTGATGATATAAGGCAGCAGTGGGATCAGCAGGATGCCGATGCCGGCTACAACGCAGGCGATCGCGAAATAGCATCTGCGGTACATCTGCATATAGGACTTGATTTTTTCGGTATCCTTGCGGGCGACCGGCGCATAAAGGCTGAAATTCAGCGCTGTACCGATACCGAGCTCTGCCATGGACAAAAGGGAAAGAATGTTGGTATAGAGGCCATTGACACCCAGCAGGGTCTCGGACAGCCGCAGGATAAAGACCGTCCGCAGGACAAAGCTCATCAGAGCTGTCGCAAGCTGCCCTACATAACCGAACAAAATATTCCGTTTTGCTGCGCTGACTCTTCCCAAGCCCATCTCCTTTCGATCTGTAAATATTAGTTCTGCTGATCCATTCCGTGTTCTGCTTTCAACCGATCACTGCCTTCCGGATCCGCACTGCGTTCTTCTTTCAGCCGATCACTGCCTTTCGGATCCGCACTGTGTTCTGCTTTCAGCCGATCGCTGCCTTCCGGATCCGCTCCGCGTTCTGCTTTGCGGCGTCAATATACTGCGGCAGGCGTTCCCGCAGTTTTTCCCGAAGTTCGTGCTCATGCTCGTCCAACCAGTCATATGCGCTGATCAGTTCCTGCGGAGAATTCAGTTCCTGTACCGGAAGCACATAATGACGAAGTTCATGATTCTCCGCTGCTCTTTCCGTTTCCTCTGCGGGGTCTGTCAGCTCAAACAGATCCTTTGCGATGCCTCTGGCCTTGACGGAATATCCCAGTACCAGGGTCGGAACGCCGGAAGAATATGCCGCGATCGTAGCATGGGTCCGGGCACCGATGAAAAGCCGGCACTGCGCGATCAGCCCCTTCAGCTGCCGGGCGGACCGGTCCTCTGCCCAGAGGACTCGTCCTGTGTCCTTAAATTCTTCATACAGCTGCCGCAGCGGGATCCGGTCGTCATTGCGCGCCCAGACCACATGCGGAATCAGGCAGACCGGATCATCCGTTGTTTCCAGAATATGGCGAATCAGCTGCCGGAAGCTTTCCCGGGCGATGCCACTCTCCTTTTCCAGCCCTTCGACCATGGGGCTTAAATTAAGTCCGATGGTTCTGCCGGGCAAAAAGCCCTCCGGCAGGATGGGCTTCTCTGCCGGCAATGTAAAAGCAGGATCCGGCACCAGGCATACCTTATCCGCCGGCAGACCTGCTGCCAGCAGCGCATTGTAAGTAATGCTTTCCCGGGCCAGTATAAATTGATAGCGTCCCAGATCCTCCAGCAGTGCCGGGGCTGACAGACCGCCGCGTTCCGTATCCGGCAGGCCGCCCTCCGTTTCTGACTTTAAGAGTCCCGGCTCGATGGAGCAGCCGATCAGGACGGTCGGAATCCCCTGATGATTGAACATGGCATTGGCCCGGGCCAGATCCTGTACCATGATCGGATAACAGTAATTATCCCCACCGATCGAAACTGCAAGGCTGTTCTGCCCCGCACGGCTCTTCCTGTGATCGGCTTCCTTCAGCGCAGCGCGGTAGCGGTAACGCAGGAAGGATTCCTCATCCTTTGTCACCTTCCGATAAAGATAGTAGGCTGTATGAATGAAGAGATTCCGATCCATATGGTTTTCTTCGCAAATGCGCAGATCACATTCATCCTTCGGAAGGTACTGCTCATCCTCCGCTGCGCAGTTGGTCAGCAGCAGGACGCGGGGATTCTGCTGTGCCATCCCGTGCAGCAGACTGGAAACGATGGCCTCGCAGCCGTGATTGCCGCTGCCGGCATGCATATATAAGGTAATGGTCGTGTTTTTACTGTCCATAAAGTATCCTTTGTACATCTTTAAAAACAACCGGATCAACAACCGGATCCGGTCTTATTCATATCATTTTATTAAAATCCGGCAGAATATAGCGCTGGTTTCATCCATTCTTTCCCTTCAGCAGCCGGAGGATCACATAATACAGCTCCGGTGAAAACAGGAAAAACCTGAGCTTCGCGCCGTAGCCTCCGGGAAGGACAGCCTCCGGGTGAAACCGGGATTTGTTTCTTTTCAAAAGAATTGCTGAGTCCGGCTGACTGTCCCCGGAGTTTGAAACAGCATCGGTGCCCTTCTGAAGTTTTCGGGCATTTTCTCTGAGGTTATCCTGCAGCCGGGCCGTAAGAGCGGCCTGCCCGTCCCGTTCCTTTCGGGGCAGCAGAGCGATCTTCCCCGCGACCAGCAGCGCGGAAACACAGCGGATACTGTAAAACCGCTCCGTAAAACGATCGTCTTTCCAGAGTTCAGGCATATGTCCGCTGATCCACTCGCCGGCCCTTTCCCAGCAGGCGAGCTGCCCCTCGGCATAGCTCTCCGTGAAAGGACGTTCCATCGCACCGGCAGGATTAATATAATAGCAGTACAGCGGCTCCGGACAATCGGCGACGGAGGTGTCCTCCATCAGCGTAAGCAGGAAATACATATCTTCTCCGATGGAGAGACCCTCGGGAAAACGTTTTGTGCCGATACATTCCCGGCGGATCAGACGACTCCAGATACGGGTGTTGCCATTGAAAAGCTTCGTCCGGACATACTCCTCTCCGGAATAAACACGAAAAAGAGGGGTCTGTGCAGCAGCTGTATCACCGGTTTTACCCCCGACACCATCTTTTACCTGGGTGCCTGAACTGTCCGGTGCTCCTGCGCTTATCAGCGTTTCTTCCTCTACGCTTCCGGCTTCCGATGTTTTTGCAAAGTCGCAGGTAACGATGTCTGCTCCGGTCTGCTTCGCCGCCCTCATCAGAATACGCAGCATTTCCGGACGAATTGCGTCATCCGCGTCTACAAAGGTCAGATAGTCGCCCGTCGCCGCCTCGATTCCCGCATTTCGTGCGGAAGAAACGCCCTTATCCTCCTGACGAAAGCAGCGGATCCTGCTGTCCTGGTTTTGAAGACGCCGGCAGACGGCCGGGGTATCATCCGCCGAGCCGTCATCAATGATCAGAATCTCCAGATCGGTGTAATCCGAGGCCAGGATACTGTTTATGCATTTTTCCAGATATTTTTCCGCGTTATAGGCGGGAACGATCACACTGATCCTGCTGCTGTCTGCCATAGTTTGATCTTCCTGGTTTCCGTTCTTTTCTGCTTTTATAATCTTATGTCCTGATATGCTTATGTTTTTATACTCTTACAGCCTTTTTCTTTTATCCTTTTCTGCGCTTATACTTTTATACTCTTACGAACATATTCCATATTCTGTCAGGCTTTTCTGACGCCGGAAGCCTGCAGAAGGAAAATCTTCCGGATCAGAGCGATGCGCAGGGCATCGGGTTTCTTCATCATCCAGAGGATCAGGCGGCTGGCCGTTTCGCGGAATTCTCCCCTTCCGGCCGCGGCCAGCTCCGGTGAATGCTCTTTAAGGCAGATCTCCCGGATCCGGCTACGGATCTCCCGCTCGGCCGGATGTTTCGAATCCGTATTCTTTTCCGGGAGCTTTCGCAGCTCGTTTTTCATTTCGACCAGAAACAGGAAGAGGTATTCCCGCTGAAGCATCTGCTCCGCGTCCGGCACCTGTTTGTCCGCGAGGATCGTGCCGAGCTTCTCCTTCAGCTTCCGGATATTGTCATACATGCCGGGATCATAGGCGTGAACCATGGAATCCGACACAAAGGTGTAATGATAATAATAAGCGCGGTCCAGCAGGACGATCCGCTCCGCGTCCAGAATGGCGGGCACCATGATATTGGTATCCTCTCCCATGCGGATCGAGGGATCGCAGTAATGCAGGTTCCGCTCCATCAGTTCCCTGGAGATCACCTTCATGCAGCGGGAGAGGATCACCGTCCGCTGCTCATGCCCGAGGATCTGATCCTTGATGCCTCGCTGCAGCTTGTCACCGGTATAAACACCGGCCGGCGCACGGTGTCCCTTCTCTTCAAAGGTACCGTTCCATTCCCGCTCGATGCGGTAGCCGCAGCAGAGGATCTGCCGGTGATTGCCTTCCTCGCCGGCTTCCCGGAGCTTTGAAAGCATGACCGGCTCCAGATAATCATCCGAATCCAGGAAACAGACATACGGGGAGCTGCACTCTGCAAGTCCCCGCATCCAGGTAGCCATCAGGCCTTCGTTGGCTTTATGAATGACCCGGATTCGTTCATCCCGGGCCGCATATTCATCGCAAAGCTGTCCGCTCTCATCCTTTGAGCCGTCATCCACCAGCATCACCCGCAGTCGGTGATCTGTTCCATCCGGCCCATCGCCCTGCTGATTCAGAACAGAGTCCACACAGCGTCTCAGCGTACCGGCCGCATTGTAGACCGGTATGATCACAGCGATCTCATCACGAATCATTTCGCGCCCTTTCCGAAAAGCACCACCAGAACAGTCTGAAGCAGGATCTTAAAATCCAGCATCAGTGACCAGTTGTCGATGTATTCCAGATCCAGCCGCACGATCTCATCAAAATCAGTGATCGCGCTTCTGCCGCTGACCTGCCACATACCGGTCAGACCCGGTGTCATGGAGAGACGTCTGCGGTAATGCTCGTTGTACTGTTCAAATTCTCCGGCGGTCGGGGGTCTTGTGCCGACCAGGCTCATATCCCCCTTCAGCACATTTAAGAACTGCGGGAATTCATCCAGTGAGGTCTTGCGGATAAACGCGCCGACCTTCGTGATCCGGGGATCGTTGTCCATCTTGAACATCAGGCCGGACATCTGGTTCTGAGCCTCCAGTTCCTTCTTACGGGCCTCGGCATCCTTATACATGGAGCGGAATTTGTAGATTTTGAAACGTCTGCCGTTTTTGCCGATCCGCTCCTGGGAGAAAAAGACCGGCCCGGGAGAATCCAGCTTGATCGCCGGAACCAGAAAGATACACAGGATCCCGGTCAGGAGCAGACCAACGAGTCCGCCGAGAATATCGATCAGACGCTTGACCCACAACAGTGAATGACTGGTCTGAACACGGCTGTACGTAATGACGGGAAGTCCGGCAAGCGTACCGGCTGTAGCATGGACGCCTTCCAGGCTGGGGAGTGAAGGACAGTCATGACAGACAACGCCCATCTTTTCAAAGCCTTCGACCAGCTCGCAGGTATAATCCTTGTTCATGGAAGGAAGGTTGAGCAGAACCTCATCAAAAGGGGTCTGGATCAGCAGAGAGGTCAGACTTCGGCCGCTCCCCTGATAATAGTCGGTCACAGAAACTCCGGCCGGCAGCGCTGTCTTGATTGAGGCCTCCGAAAGCCCGGCTGTTTCAGGGGATTTCGTGGAAGATCCCTGTCTGTGACAGCAGACGATCCCGGCGATCTCCAGATCCTGCCGTCCTTTGAGATGCCGGAGCGTCCGTTCAAGCTGTTCAGGCTCCGCCACGATGAGCATCTTGGAAATATCCAGCTGGGTCCGGAAATACCTGAGCAGAAGCTTTTTGTACAGCAGGCGGAGCGCCAGCATAAATACAAAAATAAAGACAGAGAAATAAATAATGACAATTCGGGAGATATTGGCAGCCAGATGCAGGAAAAACAGGGCGACCAGCGAAAGGATCTCCACGCCGAGCATTGTCTTGACCGTTTCGATCAATTCTCGGAAGCTTCCACGTTTTCCATAATCTCTGTTTTGATCGGACAGCAGATCGATAAACACGCAGAAGACTACAAAAACAGCCATGACCGTATAGTGCAGCTCACGGATGCCCCAGTCATGATTCTGTATGTACCGCAGCTTTGTCGCCGCGATATAAGCAAGAAAGATGGAAAGAATATCCAGCAGCATAACACCGTATTTCTGAAGTATAACGCTGTTGTTGCGATTATTCATAAGTTCCCTCCTGTATTCAATCTGTCTTTACGGATGCCGAGGATATCCGGCATATAAGCGGCCATCAGCACCAGCAGGTAATTTCTGGCCAGATATTCCGAGACGATATGGGCCTCCATAACAGTAAAGAGGCACAGGATCGTCAACAGCATCAGA
>R20__coassemble_1795_pt1 | contig 10861 bp, 6 predicted proteins | sample R20__metabat2_low_PE_019 | metagenome-assembled genome bin R20 | reverse complement strand
GAACAGGGTTGAGAAACTTGATGTATATTATAATGATCGGATCATTGGAACTCTGGCTCTGTATAATGGCGGGCTTAATGCATTTCAGTATTCGAAGGAATGGCTGATGGATGGTTTTTCTGTCAGTCCTTTTTCGCTTCCTCTTGAAAACAGGGTGTTTGTCCCTGATTTTGATCCTTTTGATGGACTTTTTGGGGTGTTTGCCTATAGCCTTCCGGATGGTTGTGGCAGGCTGATTGTCGACAGATTGATGAGAAAAAACGGATATGAACCGGCACAGCTGAGGAGTCTCGACAGACTTGCGATTGTTGGGGATTCCGGTATGGGAGCTTTGAAATACCAACCGGTGTTTGAACTTGGCCAGAGTCATTTACAGCTTTCTTTGGATGAAATAGCCGCAGAGAGTAAAGCACTCTTATCGGATAATGATATTGACGATCTGGATTATCTGTTTGAAAACGGAGGTTCCTCCGGCGGAGCGAGACCTAAACTGTTAACGCATCTGGAAGGTGAGGACTGGATCGTTAAGTTCCCTTCCTCACATGATAAAGATAATATAGGCAGACAGGAATATGAATATTCTTTATGCGCGGGAAAATGCGGAATTGAGATAGAAGAGATCAAACTTTTTGAATCTCAGATCTGTGATGGATATTTTGGCATCAGGAGATTTGACAGAAAAGACGGCAGACGCATTCATATGGTTTCGGTTTCCGGATTGCTGGAGACTTCACACAGGCTTCCTAATCTTGATTATGACCTTCTGATGAAGCTGTGTCTGATGCTTACAGATTCTATGGAAGAGTGTGAAAAGCTTTACAGATTGATGTGCTTTAATGTGTTTGCACATAATCGTGATGATCACTCCAGGAATTTTACATTTCTGTATCTGGAGTCTGATAGGAGATGGGTACTCTCGCCGGCATATGATCTTACCTATAGCAATTCAATTGGCGGGGAGCATGCGACAACAGTGCATGGTAATGGACTAAATCCTTCAATGCATGACATTCTGGAAGTGGCCAGAACCATCGGCATAAATAAATCAAAGGCAAAAACGATCGCTGATGACATCAGAGATTGCGTTAATGAAGAACTAAGTGAATGGATAAGCTGATAATAGGGGATTAAGGTGAGTGCAGTGATGCTCCCGTTTCTGAAATTGATTTGGCAACAGTTTGGTGACAAAAGCATTTGCGATGCTCGCAAAATGGCTAAAAATAAGGCTTTCAGAAGAAGATAGAAGGATTCAAAAATAGAAGAGGTCCGGCCACAAAGGCCGGACCTCTTTCTGAGTGCGTCCGGAGAACGAACGTTAAGCTTTCGCAGGGGACACCTTCGGTGTGCTTAAGCTGTCACTCTAAATGGATTTATGCGTTGAAGACCTTTTTATCAGGAGGAGCCATCGGCTTTCCGTTAGCATCCTTAGGCGGCTCCATCGGTTTACCGTTTGCATCCATCGGTGGTTTTCTGTCTCCTGAAGGCGGAGCCATCGGCTTTCCATCAGGTCCCATAGGTGGTTTCTTCATATCTTCTGCCATAACTATACTCCTTTCAATGATGAAAAATGTTATGGTGTTAGGATAATCCTTCATTGTGTTATATCTGTGAATTCTATCTGATAATCCTGAGTTATTTTTGCAGATTGGTCTGATGAAAATATGGATTAAAATGCGGAGCGGAAAGTTAACGATAAGCAAATGAAGATTGTTCCGTTTGTTAAAATCTGCTATGATTGTATCTGTTGAAAACAGATACTAAAAAGCAGCATTGGGAAAATGCAGCAGCAGGAGAACAGATGTATGTTTGATCTGGAACTTTATAAAAATAATATTACAGTACCTTATTCCGATAAGGAGTATCTGGATGATCTGTTTCTGATCGCGAGATTGCGGGTGCTCAGAAATCCAATGATCTCTGCTGATTCGGAACAACTCCTTCGAAGGCAGCTTCAGCAGCTTGAACTGTATCTGCCTGATGAAAGCGCCTCGGACTTCCTGAACAGGTTCGGGCTGCCGGGCGGCGAAGCTGCGGGACTGTATTCCGCTTATGAAGAGGTTTTTGATGACCTTCAATCATATACTGACCAGAGGAGAGAAAATTCTGCAAAGCAGGGGGCTGTGCCGTCGCTTGATAAGCTGATGAATGCACTGTCCGGGAAATCAGACCGTGGCAATCTGCGGGAGATCATTGTTTTCGCTGCTCTTATGCGGCTGAATCCCGGCTTCCGTAAAGCGCTATGCCAGATCTGCGGCGAGGAGGAACCGTCGCTTATTTCCATACTGCGTGTGATACTTGCCTATGAAGCTCCGGAGGATACTGCGGTCTATCAGGAACTGAAAAAGCTCTCCTGGAGCCTGTTCCGCATCTTCCCGCAGCTTGAGAAAAGCGCGGATCTGGTCAATGCTCATATCACCGCTGATGACAGGCTTATCCAGATCATGATGGGCGCCATGGAGCTTCTGCCGCACAACTGTTTTCTGTCCGGGGATGTTTCCGGCTCAGCTTCTGCAGAGAAAGCTGCAGAACTCAGGTTCTGCGATGCTAAGACTGCCTGCCTTGCGTCACTTATAAAAAAAGCAGATGCACCGATCATGATTTATGGAAAGACCGGAGCGGGAAAACGCCTGCTGCTGAATGCGGCGGCACTGAAGACCGGGCGGCAGTATATCGTGGCGGAGCTTCCGGAACTTCACGAGTCAGAGCCGCAGAGGCTTTTCGCAGCCTATGACCGTTTTACCGAAGTAAAGGAAATCATACTCATGGGCGCACGGGAAGCTGCGCTGCGGGGACAGGCTCTGGCAGTCAGGGCGGGAAGAGGATATACCGCAGCGGATCTGGATACGATCATCAGCTGGAGTGAGCAGTATATCGCTGTTGATCTTGGCCACCTGATCCTTTTATCAGATAACGATGGACTGACTCCGGACGATCTGCCCGTCCACTGTATCCTGATGGGAAATTACAAACAGAGAGAACGCCTGGAATTCTGGAAAACCTATCTGGACGCGGATAATAAAACAGAGGCGGATGAGCCTTCCGAAACTGAGAAAGAGGCGGATAAAACATCCGGAGCCGGGACAGAAACAACGGTGGATAAGCTGACAGAAACCGGTACAGAGCTTAGTAAGCTGGCTGAAACCGAAGATCCGGAAAGTGTATGTCAGATACTTGCCGAAACCTTCCCTCTGACTCCGGGCCAGATACAGTCAGCAATCAGGCAGGCGGAGCTTTACGACGAGGAAGGCAGCCCGGAAGGACTGCTTACGCAGGAAAAATTACTGCGGGCTGCGTATGCGCAGCTCGATAAGTCGCAGAACAGTCGCGCGATGCGCATCAAATCACGCTTTGGCTGGGATGATCTGAAGCTTGGAAAAAGCGAAAGAAAGCTTCTGGAGGATATCTGCAGCGCCGTACGGAATCGTACAAAGGTCATGGAAGAATGGAACTTCCGCGAGAAGGTGCCATACGGTGCAGGAATCACCGCGATCTTCATGGGGCCTCCCGGAACAGGAAAAACCATGGCTGCCCAGGTCGTGGCAAATGCTTTGCATATGGAGCTTTACCGGATCGACCTTTCCAAGGTCATCGACAAGTATGTCGGCGAGACTGAAAAAAATATCAAGAGTATTTTTGAGGAAGCCGCCAGACGAACATGTGTGCTGTTTTTCGATGAAGCAGATGCCATATTCAATAAGCGTCTGGAAGCGACCGGTGCCAACGAGCGTTTCGCAAATATTGAATCCTCCCTGCTCCTGCAGTGCATCGAGGATTATGACGGTGTCTCCATACTGGCCACAAACAATATAAAGGCCATTGATCCGGCCTTCATGCGAAGATTCCGTTTCAGTGTGCAGTTTGAGGAGCCTGACGCGGAGCACAGGCGTGAGATCTGGGAGTCGGTATTCCCTGCTGAGACTCCGGTCGACGAGGACGTTGATTTCGGGGAGCTGGCGGATATGTTCAACTTCTCCGGAGCTCTGATTAAGAACTCTGCGATGGCAGCAGCATATCTGGCCGCTGAAGATGGAGGCCCTGTGACCATGTTTCACATTCTGCGCGCTATCAAGCGCGAACTGGGTAAGGCGCAGCGCGTACTGACCAAGAATGATCTGGGCATGTATTCCAATATGTATTACGATCTGTAAATGAAGACAGAGAAGATAGATTTGAAAAAGAGGAACTATGAACAGAAAAAAACTGCAGGAAACCTGCCTGAATTATATTCGTGACGTACTCAGTGAGGATGAAAGCATCCAGGTGTTGATACAGGAGCTCCCGATTAATGGGGAGGTCGTGCCGGTGCTTTCCGCACTGCACGAGGAATTCGGCCAGAATCTTGATGAGGCCCTGATCGAATGCTCCTTTCCGGCGGTTGACCGTACCGTGCCGGATATCAGCTTTTTTATGGTCCTGATCACGATTGCGGACGATGTTGCTCCGGAGCGAATCCAGGTCATTTCCGAGGCTATTGCTGTGCTGAATTTCTGTCTGCCCTGCGGCTGCTTTGCCCTGAAGCCCGGAGGACAGCTGCTTTGCTACCGCCTTACAGTCCCTCTGTCCGAGTGGCTGACGGAGGAGGCATTTCAGAAGGAGGCTTTTGTCAGTCTGGCCCAGGCCATGAAAATATCGGAGCAGTATATAGCAGTATTGCTGGATCTGCTTTACGGAACGATCACATTGGAAGAATTTTACTCGTTTCTGCCGGTAAAATAATTTCTTAATTACATGACTTTTTCCAAATCATATTTCAGGAGCAGAGTATGCCGCCAAGAGGAAGATCACAATCAATTTCAGTAAAAAAGAAAAAGGATGAACCGGAAGAACTTCACGTAATGAAACGGAGAAATTCCTTTTCTTTTGATGCTCATAAAGCGGAAGGAGATTTCTATCGTATCCCGCTGCGGTCAGACTCGCCGAGTTTAGAGGAACAGGAGAAACATTCTGAGTCGGATGCGGAACAGAAAAATGATTCAGAATCGGACGCAGAGAAGGATAAGCTTTCCGGATCGGGTGCGGAAGAGGGAAAGGAATCAAAAAAGAAGGATTCGGAAGAAGGGCAGGAAAAGAAAGAAGAGGAAGAAAAGGAAGAGCAGAAGCAGGGAGAAGGACAAAAGAAGAAAGAAAAGGAAGAGCAGGAAGATCCGCTGCTGAAGGATCCGCAGCTGCAGATAAATGTCGGTGGAGATTCCGATGAAGATTCTGACGAAGACCTGGATGAAGACCTGGATGAAGAATTCGGTGAAGAGCTGAAGATAAAAGGAAATCTGCTTGGCCCGCAGCAGCCGAGGAATACGCTTAAGATCCTGCAGGATGCCTTTGATGAAACCGCAAAGGAATTTGATCTGCAGGGAGAGAAGCGCGTCAGTCTGGATCAGGGCAGCAAAGCTAAACTGGATGCCAATGTTAAGCCGGCGCAGGAGACCGGACTTGCGTCAGTATTCCGTTTTCTGTGGAAACGAAGCACCAGAAAGCGTATCGGCTTTATATATACAGCGAAAGATCACGATGATTTTATCAGGGAATTGCAAAGCAGAAGCAAAAGGCAGCAGCTGCTGATCTTTTACCTGATCGAAAGGGAACACGCTTCGCAGCCATCTATGGAGGATATCTATCTGTCTCAGGGCTATATACCGAATGCGGGTACATTCGAAGATGCATTCAAAAAAAGCAGATTTCGTATTACTACATTATTTACCGGTAAACGCGAAAAGTGGGGAAATCTGGGCAAGGCGCTGGCCTTTGCCGATGCTCCGGAAACAGTCCGTCAGCTGCAGCTGGTCAGCCAGCTGGAAGCAGAAGGGGATGATGACCTTGGCGATTCGGATAGCAATGTAATGAAAGACGGCATAGGTGACGGTATACAGTCTCATGGCATTTCCGATGATGAAGTGAAGAAGCTGTTTTCATCACAGCCGGATGGCAATGACCCGATGTCAGACATAAGCAAGTACAGAAAGCTGCAGAATGATTACAGCACGAATCTTGCGAATATTCACAGTTCGTTGAAAAGAGCGCTGAGGCTGATTACTCAGCTGGAGGATCCGAACGCTGCAAACAAATCGGAGATGGTGGAATCACTGCGGATTGCGTTCGGCGAAATCGGAAGGATAAGCCGTAATTTGTCCGATAAAGCCAGTGAGATTGCCGAATTTCAGAAAAAGATACTGGAGAAGGCGAAACCGGGTCAGGATGAAGCTCTCCTTATGGCTATGCTCGGAGACGGTTCATCCCGGGAGTCCTGGGGAAAAAGCGGTGAACAGATCGGCAAGGGAACAGGCAATTTCAGTGCCGGTGTTAAGGAATTCAATACGCATTATAAGCAGCTGACAGACGCGGCACTGAAATCGATCAGCGCGTTTACACTGCAGCCGGCGGTATGGGATAAGCTTTCGGAATATTTCAAGGATAATCTGTTCCGGGGATCAAGCTGGGGCGGCAAGGGTTCGATGTCTTCGGATAAGCTTTCAACGGGAGCAACGGTTGCTCCGTGGCTGGGTTCGATCGGTCTTATCATGTCTGCAATCGGCTTTGGTATCAGCTGCGCGAATTTTCATAATGAGAAGGAGTACCTGACTGATACGGAAAAATCGATGGAACGGCTGGCGCTGGCAGACACCGGTATCCGGCTTATCTCTACGACCGGAAGTATGCTCTTTAAAACGCTGAACCAGACGTTAAAGGCCTTTCATTCCACTGCAGTCGAATCTGCTGTGTCGGTTGCAGGCGCGGTAACCTCTGTGATCACAATCGCAACATCTACCGCAGGAGCGGTTCACGCATACAAAAAGAAAGCTGCTACCGAGGCGCTGCAGGAACGCCTGAAAAACTGGACGCCTGCGGAACGTACGACCAGTATGCTGGCGGATACGGACAGTGCAATTGGGCTTCTGAGGGGTGCAGTAAAAATCTACCTGAGCGAGAATGCGAAGGAAGCAGGCAAGGAGGGCGGATCTGATTCGGAGTCTTTGCAGATCAAAAAATGCCGTGATGATTATGAGGATATAAAGAACGTAATTGACAGCACAGACAAGGAGAAGCTGCAGTTATATGGCGAAGGCAATTAAAAACTTGGAGAACGGCTGCCTTTGCTTATTCATAGACTGATGACTCTTGCAAATCATCTGAAAAAAACGACTGCTCAGGATTTCAGGGATCCGTCCGATCGTATACTGCCTATCAGGGATCAGAATGATTTATCAGATCATAGCGGACAGGAAGCCGGAAAGGACAGGAGGAGAGAAGAACCTGCATTTGAAAGTAAAAACCTGAAATCGGCAGAGGCAGACCTTAATAAGGCGCTGGAACTGCTGGAACTATGGGAAAGCGCTGCGAATGCAGCATTCGAAACCGAAAAGAAAAAAAAGGAGACAGAGCTCGAGCAGCAGGCACAGCTCAGGCAGCAGGCAGAGCGGCATCCGGGACAGCCCGGAAGTACATCCATGCTGATCCCGGCTCCGGAAGGAGATCAACAGGTATCTGCTGCGAAAAAGCAGCTTCAGCAGAGGATGCAGCAGAAGCTGCAGGAATCAAACCGCAGCTTTTACGAAAAGGCCGGGCCGGAGATGAGCAAATTCATCCAGGACGCCGTTGATATAAATACCGAAGCCGGAAACACGCTGACTGCCATGGAGAACTACCAATTTAAATGGTATAACCGGCAGAAAAACATTGATAAAATCAAAAGCGGACTTAGAACTCAGCGTGACTGCTACGGTGAACTCACAGAACAGCATAATGCATCTACTGTGCGGGCTGCGAAGCGTGTCATGATGCTGAAAGACAAAAGTGTCGCCAATATGCCGTCGGAAATGCTCTCTGTCATGGACGAACTCCATGGAGTCATGTCGAAGTATGTGATCATGGCTGCTGAACTGCGCAGACTCGCAGGAATCGTAAACGGCAGTAAACGGCTGATATCTGCTGCGGAAAATTTTGAAAGAGATGTGCGAAAATTCCTGACTGATGAAAATAAGCTTACGCTTCGTTACAGGACCGAGGAAAATGCACTTAAAAAAGCTTCCGCTCCGGAAGAAAAGGGCAGCAAAAACAAGGAAGTCGGCGCGAAATCAAAAAGGGAAAAACATATGCTTTCCATGACTGCCAGCAGCATGCAGAGAAACTACCGGCTGGATTTCGGTTATAAAACGGAGGATGCCGTTTCAGAAGGAGCCTTTCTTACGCTGACTTTGTTTTCCGGAGGCACTTTGCTGGTGATCCTGCCATGGGTAAAGCTGATCGAGCGCGGTATCCGCGAACTGTCAAAGAACGCTGATGTCCGTGATGTAAAACGCAGGCTTCTGGATGAGTATATCCATTTTGATGAGATCTACAGAAAGTACGAATACAGTCCGGAAATAAAGAGCAATCCTAACATGCGCAAACTGAGCCGCGACCAGGCCGCCGATATGATCCGCTCCTACGCTGCGGCAAGGCTGGGCTGGCCAAGTATTTCCTCCTGCTACAGCTATATAACAAGTGAACTGGCGGAATATATTTACGAACGGGCCTTCTTTACAGCAGACCACCATAAGATACTGGCAAAGGAGCAGAACAGGTATTTTTATCAGACGAAAATGTACCGGGATGTGATCGGTATCCTGGGGCTGGAGCTTGTTTATCCGAGTCGGGATAACGAGGAACCAAGGCCGCCGAAGGAGATGATCGCAAGGAAGCTTGCGGTCAAAGGCTGATGCATCATTGCTGCATAAAACCGGGATCTGCCCGCCGAGAGTCTGCTTAAGCGAGTTTAGCGGTCATTCGATGGGCTTAACGCACATAAAAACAGGCATCCTTTTTTCAAGGACGCCTGTTTTTTACTGCTGCCTTATGATCTGACCGTGCCCGTGCAGGGTATGGCATATCCGGCAGAAAATTGTGTATTATCGCTGCCCCTTATCATATGGGATACCTTCCGCCTTCGGCGCTCTGGAATTGCCGGAGAAGATCGCCAGTACTATCAGAGAGATGATATACGGAAGCATATTGTAGAAGGTACTTGGGATATGCAGGGAAGCCAGGAAATCAAAGCCGATGTATACGTTGGACAGAGCGCGGAACATGCCGAACAGCAGGGCTGCCGCTGCAATCAGGCTTGGCTTCCACTGTCCGAAGATCATAACGGCCAGCGCCAGAAAACCGAAGCCGGCAACGCCATTTTCAAACTTCCACTCAGATACGCCGGCAGTAATGTAAAAGATGCCGCTGAGTCCGCCTAAAAAGCCTGAGATAAGCACGCCCGCGTAGCGCATACGGGCAACATTGATGCCGACGGAATCGGCCGCCTGGGGGTGTTCACCGCAGGCGCGAAGACGCAGTCCGAAGCGGGTCTTATACAGAAGAACATTGGCAGCGACCAGAAGGAAGACGGTGATGACAATAAACCAGCTGAGCTGGAAATCACCGATCTGTATAAGGTTAAATGCCTTCTTCTGTTCAATGTATTTGATGGTGGAGGCCACGTTGTTCGGATTTTCAGCCATGTTGATGGCTTTGACAAGTACAGTTGCCGCAGCAGTGCCGAGCAGGTTCATGGCAGTGCCGACCAGAGTCTGGTCCGCTTTAAACGTAATGGCTGCGACGGCAAGCAGGAGGGAGTACAGCATGCAGAATACCGCGCTTCCGAGGATGACTGAAACCAGCATGGCAAAACCCGGAAGACCCGGGAAAAATTTCATCACGAGCGCACCGCCCAGAGCGCCTATGACCATGGTACCTTCAAGGCCGAGATTGATCACTCCTCCATGCTCTGAGAAGCATCCGCCAAGCGCTGCCAGAAGCAGTACGGACGCATAGATCAGTGTATATTGAATCAATAATGCCATGTTTACGCTCCTCCTTTCCTTTTCGCATCCGTGCTTCTGCTGAGACCCCTGTTCATCAGATATTTGAAGAACAGAACGAAACCGCAGAAATAGATGATGATGGATGATATCAGGTCTGATATCTGGGAACAGTAGACCATCTTGTCAACATAAGCGCCGCCGCTGGTGATGTGCTGGATGAAGAATGCCGCAAAGATGCTTCCTATCGGATCAAGTCCTCCGAGGAATGCCGAAGCGATTCCGTTGAAGCCCATCGCCGGAACCGATGTCTGCGCGCAGGACCACTGCTCGATACCGCTCAGATAGAGGAAGGACGCGCCGAGACCTGCCAGAGCTCCGGAGATCATCATTGTAAGTATCATATTCTGTTTTTCCTTCATACCGGCGTATCTGGCGGCATTGACAGAAAGACCGGTCGCTTTCAGCTCGTAACCGAGTTTTGTTTTATCAAGAAGGATCCGGACCAGTACGGCGAAGATCACAGCCAGAGGGATGGCGATCGTGACATATTTATTGCCGGAGAACAGCGCACTGAGTCCAAAAGAAGGGATCAGGGCATCAGGAGCGTTGGTCTTAAGCGCCAGCGTATAAGTGGTGCCGGAATTCTTGACCAGCGTCAGCAGCATGTTGACGGAGTAGAGCGCGATCCAGTTCAGCATGATGCAGGCGATGACCTCATTTACATTAAGATGGGCTTTAAGAGCGCCTGCCAATGCTCCGAGCAGGGCGCCGCTGATCATTGCCGCAATCATGCATACCCACCAGGGAGCGTTAAAATGAATGCCGAGAAAGAGTGCTGCGCCGACGCCGACGGTATACTGTCCCGAAGCTCCTATGTTGAACAGTCCGACCTTATAGGCAAACAGAACGGAGAGCGTGCACATCAGGAGCGGCGCGGTTTTGGCCAGTGTGCTTCCGAAGTATTCCAGCGCGATCTCGGGCCTCGGGAAATACAGGAAATTTTTAAGTATGGAGGTCATGGCTTTCCATGCATTCCGCGGATCAATGAGCAGAAGAACTATATAGCCCGCCAGAAG
>R20__coassemble_1774_pt1 | contig 10953 bp, 9 predicted proteins | sample R20__metabat2_low_PE_019 | metagenome-assembled genome bin R20 | reverse complement strand
CGGTATAGATCGTCCAGCCGTTCTCCTCATCCTGAAAGACCCGGTGAGTTCCCATATTGACCATCGGCTCGATCGTAAAGACCATTCCCGGAACCATCAGCATTTCCGTCCCCGGCTTCGTCACAAAGCTGACAAAGGGATCCTCATGAAAATAAACTCCGCAGCCGTGTCCGCCGATCTCCCGGACTACACTGTAACCGTTTTCCATGGCATGGCGATTGACCTTATCGGCCATATCTCCGAGAAAATGCCACGGCACGACTTCCTTCAGGCCGATCTCAATGCATTCCCGCGTAACCTCCACCAGTTTTTTCTTTTCCGGCGAAACATTTCCCATGCAGAACATTCTGGAGGAATCCGCGTAATAGCCGTCATAGATCGTTGTGCAGTCCACGTTGATGATATCGCCGTCCTTCAGCACATGCTTCCTGTCCGGAATTCCGTGACAGACTTCTTCATTGATCGAGGTACAGACGCTCTTCGGGAAGCCCTCATAATTTAAGGGTGCGGGAATTCCGCCTTTCTCCAGCGTCAGGCTGTATACGATCTCATCGATCTCCTCCGTTGTCATGCCGATCCGGATCTGATCCGCCACTGCGTCAAGGACTGCCTCGTTGACTGCCGCGCTTCTTTTAATTCCCTCGATCTGCTCCTTTGTCTTCAGAAGACTTCTGTCCGGTACAATATGTCCTTCCAGTTCAAACCGGCGAAGCTTTTCGTCAAAGTCCATGTGACAGGCCTTATATTTTTTCCCGCTCCCGCACCAGCACGGAGCGTTCCTCTCCATCTTCGGATTGGATAACTGAACCATCTATGCAGCTCCCTTTCTTCATTGCCGCTGCCAGGCAGCGATCTTGTCTGTAAATGCCTTTGTGTTTCCGTATACATCATCTTTGTATACAGAAGATCCTGCAACGATCACATTAGCTCCGGCGTTTAATACTACCTCTATATTATCCAGCTTGATACCGCCGTCCACCTGAATATCTGTTTCCAGCCCATGCTCTGTAAACAAAGCTCTGGCCTTCCGTATTTTTTCCGTGGAGGCTTCAATGTAGGACTGCCCGCCGAAACCGGGTTCCACCGTCATAATCAGCAGCATATCCATATCATGAAGGAACGGCAGAATCTCTTCAACCGGAGTCGCCGGTTTAATGGAAATTCCAACCTTTTTCTTTGCTTCCCGGATCATCCGGATACATTTTTCAGGCTCCTTTGTTGCTTCCAGATGAAAGGTTATCATATCCGCGCCTGCCCTTGCAACTGCGGGAATGATTCTTTCAGGTTCCGTAACCATAAGATGTGCGTCCAGAAAAAGATCAGTATGCCGGCGAACACACTGGATCACCGGCATACCGAAGGAAATATTAGGAACAAACACACCATCCATAACGTCCATGTGGACATACTGCGCTCCGCCGCGCTTTGTATCCTCGATCTGCTCACTTAAAAAGCCGAAATCGGCAGAGAGGATCGATGGTGCCAGAATAATCATGCTTCTACAAACTCCTTTACCTGTCTGTAAACACCCTTTCCATCCAGCTCGTACTTTTCCATCAGCGCTCCTGCCGCGCCGGATTCCCCGAAACGATCCCGGACGCCGATTCTGTACTGACGGGTCGGCTGTTTCTCGGAAAGGACCTCAGCGACAGCGCCGCCCAGTCCGCCGACAATGAAGGCTTCCTCCGCGGTCACAACCTTTCCGGTCTTGGCTGCGGACGCAATGATCAGTTCTTCATCCAGCGGCTTGATCGTACAAATGTTGATCACTTCCGCATCAATGCCGTCTGCGGCAAGCATTTCCGCCGCCTCCAGCGCGGATGCAACCATGACACCGGTCGCCACGATGGTAACATCCTTGCCTTCCCGAAGGATCGTACCCTTGCCGATCTTGAATTCATAGGTCTCCGGATCGTTCACGATCGGACAGGCCGCACGGCCGAATCTCATATAAACAGGCCCCTCATGGTCCAAAGCCGCCTTGATCGCCATTCTTGCTTCTGTATCATCCGCGGGATTCATAACGACCATTCCCGGCAGTGTTCTCATCAGCGCAAGGTCTTCCAGGCACTGGTGGCTGGCGCCGTCCTCACCTACTGTGATACCGGCATGCGTTGCTCCGATTTTTACATTTAAATGAGGATACGCAATGCTGTTGCGGATCTGCTCAAAAGCACGTCCGGCAGCAAACATGGCAAAGGTAGAAGCAAAGGGAATCTTTCCTGCTGCCGCAAGTCCGGCGGCAACACCCATCATATTGCTTTCAGCAATACCGCAGTCAAAGAAACGGTCCGGATAAGCTTTTTTGAAAACACCGGTCTTGGTGGCACTTGCAAGATCCGCGTCCAAAACGACCAGATCCGGATATTCCTCCGCAAGCTCCTTTAGTGTATTTCCGTAGGTCTCTCTTGTGGCAATTTTCTTTACATCGCTCATTTTAATTCCGTCCCCTTTCTTTTCAGACCAGCTCTGCCGCAATCTTCTCAAGGTCGCTCATAGCAACCTCGTATTCCTCATCATTCGGTGCCTTCCCATGCCAGCCGGCAGCATTTTCCATAAAGGATACACCCTTGCCCTTGGTGGTCTTCGCAATAATCGCGGTGGGCATGCCCTTGGTCTCTCTCGCTTCTTTAAAGGCTGCGCGGATCTGATCGAAGTCATGCCCGTCGATGCAGATCACATGGAAATTGAAGGCTTCAAACTTCTTGTCGATCGGATACGGATTATTGACCTCTACAATCGTTCCGTCGATCTGCAGGTTATTGTTGTCAACGATCACGACCAGATTATCCAGCTTCTTGGCTCCGGCAAACATGGAAGCCTCCCAGACCTGTCCCTCTTCCAGCTCACCGTCGCCCAGAAGGGTATAGACTCTGTAATCTTTCTGATCGATCTTTCCGGCAAGTGCCATACCGCAGGCGGAAGAAATACCCTGGCCGAGAGAGCCGCTGCTCATGTCCAGACCGGGAAGATACTGCATGGAAGGATGTCCCTGCAGCCGGCTTCCGACCTTACGAAGCGTGGTCAGTTCCTCAACCGGGAAATAACCCTTCTGCGCCATAACGGAATACAGGCCGGGTGCCGTATGTCCCTTGGAGAGCACGAAGCGGTCTCTGTCAGGATTTTTAGGATCCGCGGGATCCACATTCATTTCCTCAAAATACAGATAAGTATAAATATCGGCAGCAGACAGGGATCCGCCGGGATGTCCGGCCTTTGCCGCATGCACGCCGGTCACGATACCCTTCCGGACTTCATTTGCTATTCTCTTCAGTTCCAGATTATCCATTTTCAGTGAACTCCTTTCTGTTTATACAATAAATAATTCACAGCCTTTACATTTCAAAATGATCCACTGCCGCGCGCTGGATCGGAAGGCCTTTCTTATAGGTCTCCATATACTTTGCGAAACCTGCGACATCCGCTTCGGAAGCCATAATGGTCTCTCCGTCATCAGCGCTGAAGACCTCTGTATCCAGCCATTCGGCAAGACTCTTTCCGTTGCCGCGGATCAGATAAGCTGCCTGCAGTGCCACACCCCAGGCGCCGCCCTCTCCGGCCGTCTTCATCACCGTGACCGGGCAGTCCAGTGCCGCGGAAAGCAGCGTCTGTGCCACTCCTTTGGTCTTGAAGATTCCGCCGTGTCCGTTCATGCGGTCGATCTTCACGCCCTCGTTCTGGGTAAGCAGATTCATGCCAAAGGTAACGGAGCTCAGGGAAGCCATAATCAGCGTTCTCATGAAGTTTGCCAGATTAAAGCGGCTTTCCGCGCTTCTGACAAACAGCGGTCTTCCTTCTTCCATGCCGGTTACATGCTCTCCGGAAAGATAGTTGAAGCTGAGCAGATGCCCACCGTCCGCATCTCCTTCCATCGCCTTCGTGAAGAGAGTAGTAAACAAAGCGCCCATATCCACAGGAGCGCCCATGCTCTCCATCAGCTCCTTAAACATACCCATCCAGGAATTGAGGTCAGAGGTGCAGTTGTTGCAGTGTGCCATCGCAACCAGATCACCTGCCGGTGTCGTAACCATATCCAGCTCTCTGTAGTATCTGGAAAGCTCCTTCTCCAGTACAACCATACCGAAAACGGAAGTCCCCGCAGATACATTTCCGGTCCTTCTTGCAACCGCATTGGTCGCGACCATTCCGGTACCGCCGTCACCTTCGGGAGGACACATCGGTATTCCGCCGTGAAGATGTCCGCTCGGATCAAGCTTTCGCGCGCCTTCCTCCGTCAGCTTGCCGGCATATTCCCCTGCCCGCAGGCTCTTCGGCAGAATATCGGTCAGGGTCCAGGGATAATGTTTATCCGCGATCAGTTCATTAAACTGACGGACCATTCGCTGATTATAATCGGCCGTTTCAATATCGATCGGGAACTGTCCGGAAGCATCGCCGACACTTTCCACCTTCTCACCGGTCAGCTGCCAGTGAACATAACCGGCCAGTGTGGGCAGATAGCGGATATCCGCAATATAATCGTCGCCGTTTAAAATAGACTGGTACAGATGTGCCACCGTCCAGCGCTGGGGGATATTGTACTGAAAAAGCTCTGTCAGAATATCCGCCGCCTCCAGCGTCATCGTATTTCTCCAGGTACGGAAGGGAGAGAGCAGTTCATTGTTCTCGTTAAAAGGAATATAGCCGTGCATCATGGCGCTGATGCCGATCGCGCCGTAGCCGGTCGGGATCACGCCGTATTTGTTCTCTATATCACTGACCAGATCCCGGTAAGCGTCCTGCAAACCGTCCCAGACCTCCTCCAGCGGATAAGTCCAGACACCGTTTTCAAAATGATTTTCCCAATTGTGTCCGCCTTCCGCAATCGGACTGTTGTCCTCCCCGATCAGGACCGCCTTGATCCGCGTGGAACCGAATTCAATGCCCAGAACCGCTTTTTCCTGCTCGATCTGCGCTCTGATCTGATTTACATCTGCCATTATTCCAATACCCCCTGTTTTATTGATAAATATCCGTCCGATATCCTACCGGACACCGGGCGCTGTAAATTTCATCTCTTTTATTGTATGCCAGTGAAGGTTAAAATTCCATCATTTCCTGCAGCCGGTCTCTGTCCCAGAGAATAATTTTCAGCTTTCCGGCCGCTTTTTTTGCCGGAACAGTAAAGAACTGATTCGTCATCACTACGCCGACCATCCTGTCATAGTAGTCTCTGCCGGCCGCAATCTCCTGAACAGCCGACACCCCGACAGGTCCGGAATAATTTTTGCACTGCACAGCATAAGTCACATCATCCTTTTCCGCAAGAATATCGGCGCCGAAGTCTCCGCTCCCCCGGGTAACTTCAACGGCAGAAAATCCGTTTCTTCTCAGCAGATCCGCACAGTAATACTCAAAATCATGACCTTCCTGTCCGTCAAATTCCAGAAGCTCCGGTTCCTCCCGTCTCCGGCGGAGAAACAGAAATAATCCGGCAGAGGCCGCATAGATCAGCAGAAGGATCAGTGCAGGAATCAGCAGCTCATTCATCGTCATTTTTATTTTGTGTACCCTCCCCGTCTTCTTCCCGGCGCAGGGTCTCTCTGAGCGGTTTTGACGATCCGTCCTCCGTTTTCCGCTCCTCCCCGTCCGTTCCTGCCCAGTCGTCCGCATTCTCTTCATTGTCCCAGATAAAAGAAAGCTGCCGGGGCAGGCGAAGTTCGGGCAGCTGCACTTCGGGAAGCTTCCATTCCGGCCAGGACAGCTGCGGAACAGGCAGTTGGGGCAAAGATATATTCGGCAGCGGAAGCTCGAATTTTTTCAGCTCCTCGGCAGTCATGCCCGGTAGGGACGGATGATACACATAAAATTCCTTCCCGTCATCCAGACGAAGTGCCGCCAGCTGAGCTCTCAGGTCCGGCCGGTCTGTCCAGATACCATCCCGGTCACCGGTCATTCCAAAGCATTTGGCGCCGCAGTCGATATCGACAAATTTCTCCCCGAAAAATATTCTGTTCCGCTTGCTCTCTGCAGGTTTCCGGCCGGGCCAGCTCCTGTCTCCGCGAAGCTGCTCATAATAATAAGAGGTCGGCGTATGTCCGCAGATAAAACAATCATACCGTTTCTCCCCTGTATATCCGGCAAACGGATCCTCATGCAGCATCAGGCGGCGCCAGAGAGCATCGATCTTCCGATGATCCTGCTCCTCGTCGCCGGCTTTCTCCCCGTCAAACAAAGGATAGGCATGGGTCAGCATATAAAGCTTCCCGTTCACTGTGATTTCTTCCTTAAACGGAAGCCTCTGCATCCAGCGGATCAACTCTTCTTTTTCTGTATCTTCCAGCCTGCAGAAGCCCTTCCAGGTCACCAGTCCCCGATTTCGGATCAACCAGTTTTCCGCACTGCGTGAAAACGCGTTTTCATCGTCCGACGAAAGCACTGTAGTCAGAAACATCCACTCATGATTCCCCATGAGCGGGTGGATCTGGGGGCAGGCTTCAGAAATCTTTTTGACATACTGCAGCGTCTCGATTGATTTTTCGCCCCAGTCCGCATAATCTCCCAGAAGATACAGGCTGTCGCTCCCGTCATACCGAAAGTGAATTTTATAAAGCAGTGACTGGAATTCCTCCAGTGCCCCGTGCAGATCGCCGACCACATATACAGCCATAAATGTTGCTCCGTAAAATAAAGAGGCGGTACAACGATGTACCGCCTCCATTTTAGCAATATTTTGATCCGTCTACAATACCTGCGGTCCGAATTGTTCATGCCGGCCCGATGATCTTCTGCCGATCAAAGCTGAGGGCCTGCCGCAACCAGAGCCTTACCTGCATCGTTAGTAGTATACTTCACGAAGTTCTTCTGGAATCTTGCAGCAAGATCCTTTGCCTTTACTTCCCATTCGGAAGCATCAGCGTAGGTATCGCGAGGATCCAGGATCGCAGGATTTACGCCGGGAAGCTCGGTAGGAACCTCAAAGTTGAAGTAAGGAATAACCTTGGTGGGCGCGGTCTTGATATCACCGTTTAAGATCGCATCGATGATACCTCTGGTATCCTTGATGGTGATTCTCTTGCCGGTGCCGTTCCAGCCTGTATTGACCAGATAAGCCTTAGCGCCGTTAGCTTCCATCTTCTTAACCAGCTCTTCGCCGTACTTGGTGGGATGCAGTTCCAGGAAAGCCTGTCCGAAGCAAGCGGAGAAGGTAGGTGTGGGCTCAGTGATGCCTCTCTCGGTTCCTGCAAGCTTTGCAGTGAAGCCGGACAGGAAGTAGTACTGAGTCTGCTCGGGAGTCAGAATAGAGACAGGAGGCAGTACACCGAAAGCGTCAGCTGACAGGAAGATTACGTTGTCAGCTGCAGGTCCTGCGGAAACACCGTTTACATTGGAAGCGATCTTCTCGATATGGGAGATCGGATAAGAAACACGGGTATTCTCGGTAACGCTCTTGTCGTTGAAATCGATCTTGCCTTCCGCATCAACGGTTACGTTCTCAAGAAGCGCGTTTCTCTTGATCGCATTGTAGATATCGGGCTCGGATTCCTTATCCAGACCGATGACCTTTGCATAGCAGCCGCCTTCAAAGTTGAAGACACCGTTGTCATCCCAGCCGTGCTCGTCATCGCCGATCAGGAGACGCTTGGGATCGGTGGAAAGGGTGGTCTTGCCGGTTCCGGAAAGTCCGAAGAAGATTGCGGTGTGCTTGCCTTCCATATCTGTATTTGCGGAGCAGTGCATGGAAGCAATGCCCTTCAGAGGAAGGTAATAGTTCATCATGGAGAACATACCCTTCTTCATTTCGCCGCCGTACCAGGTATTGATGATAACCTGCTCACGGCTGGAAATATTGAAGGCTACGCAGGTCTCGGAATTCAGGCCAAGTTCCTTATAGTTCTCAACCTTTGCCTTGGAAGCGTTGTAGATGACGAAGTCGGGCTCGAAATTCTCAAGCTCTTCATCGGTAGGGATGATGAACATGTTCTTTACAAAGTGTGCCTGCCATGCAACCTCAACAATGAAACGGATCGCCATTCTGGTATCCTTGTTGGCGCCGCAGAATGCGTCTACAACAAAAAGTCTCTTGTTGCAGAGTTCCTTCTGAGCCAGAGCCTTAACGCTTGCCCATACTTCTTCGCTCATAGGATGATTGTCATTCTTATAGCCTTCGGTTGTCCACCATACCGTGTCCTTGGAATTCTCATCCATAACAATGTACTTATCTTTAGGTGAACGGCCTGTGTAGATACCGGTCATAACGTTCACGGTGTCCAGCTCGGTGTTCTGTCCTACTTCATAGCCCTCAAGGCCTTCCTTGGTCTCTTCTTCGAAGCACATTTCGTAAGAAGGATTGTAGACGATCTCGGTCGTGCCGGTGATGCCATACTTGGTTAAATCAATTGCTGCCATCTTTTACTCCTCTTTTCTTTTAATAAACATTGCTTATGCAACAAATAACAAAAACTCAAATCGGAATTTATGTTACCCTAATCAGCAGCCTGAAGTCAAGTGGCGCCGATAAGAAACCGGATGCTATTCATGAATGCTGTTCATGAGCGATGTTTATGTACACTGTCCGTGAGCAGTATTCACGAACTTTAAACAGTAAAGCACAGGCAGGCCGCCTTGCCCCGATGGTTTAATTTCTGTGAAGGGATGTGCCGTGCAGGATCCTGTCCAGAGTCTCCTGACGCTCGGAAGTCTGTTCCCGAATCTCTTCCTCCGTGCTTTCAACTGCCTTTTCCATTGCCTCCTGTGTAATTCCGGCTTCTTCAAGTTTTTCGGAGGCTTCGGACGCTGCCCTCCCGATCGTTTCTTTTGTGATCCCGGCTTCCTCCGCCTTCTTCTTTACTTCTTCCGCTGCTTTCTGCAGGTTTTCCTGAGTTTCCGGATCCCGGGCCGTGTCCAGAAGCGCTTTGGCGGCATCCTGCCCCGCTTCTTCCGCCAGCGTCCGTACTTCTTCTATCGCTGCCGAAAGCTCTTCTTCGGAGGGAAGCTCAAGCCTGCCGGCATCCAGATCCTTCAGGAATGCCTGCGCAAGCTCTGCCGGATCCTCATCCCCCACATATTCCGCCAGCTGATTCTGCGCCTCCTCCTGAATCAGAAATACCGCCTCTTCCCGGGTCAGTCCCTGCTTTTCCAGTTCCGCGGCGACCGCGTCCTCCAGAAGCTTTGTGTTATCTTCCGCAAGCTTCATTCCTTCCTCCAAAAGCTTTGAACCATCCTGAAGGTAAGTGGTTCCGTCCTGCAGAAGCTGAGCATAGGCCTGAAGCTGGACCGACAGCTCTTCAAGCCATTTTGTACCCTCTTCGGCCCGCCGGGTCACCTCCTGTATAGCTTCCGTCCCCTGCTGAAGCTGCGCAGTCATCTCTGTCATCTGCTGCGTTACTGCCGCGGCATCGGTATCCGAGCAGCCCGACAGGGCCGGTATCAGTCCCAGAAAAAGAACCGCCGCAGCTCCTCTTCGGAAATATTTTCTGTTCCGCATCTTCTTTTCCTTCATTGTTTTTATTCCCCCGATTCTGTCTCCGACTCGCACCCGCTTCGCTTGCTGCTCGTTAAAGTATTGGCGCTCCGCGCCTGACAGCTTCGGCTTCGCCGATTCTGTCACAGGATCTCCTTCGGAGATCCTGTAATACTTTACATTATACCTTTTAAAGAAGTGCCTGGTAAATATCTCTTTTGGAGACTCCGCGGTCGGCGGCGGCTTTTTTCATTGCTTCTTTTCTGGAAAGTCCCTGGGATTCGTAAAGCTCTACATGTTCCTGTGGGGTAAGCTGCTGCCAGCTGAGCGCTTCGGCCTCTTTTTTCTTTTCAGGATCCGCCCCTTCCAGCACCAGCACATACTCTCCGCGGGGCTCATTTTCCTCGTAACAGGCGACCGCCTCCGAAAGCAGCATTGGTACTGCTTCCTCATATTTTTTGGTCAGTTCCCTGCAAAGTGTCAGTTTCCGATCCCCAAGTGCCCGCAGCAGTTCTCCGAGTGTTGTTTTTAAATGATGCGGCGATTCATACAGGATGGTGGTGCGTTCCTCTGTCTTCAGCGCTTCCAGAATATGCCTTCGCTGTTTTTTATCGGTCGGCAAAAAGCCTTCAAAGCAGAAGCGTCTGGCGCTCATACCGGAAAGCGTCAGTGCCGTAATCAGCGCGCAGGCTCCCGGCAGTGAGGTGACTCTGATCCCCTGCTCAATACATTTTGCGGCCAGCACTTCTCCGGGGTCGGAGATTGCCGGGGTTCCGGCATCCGTAACCACGGCAATATTCTCTCCCTGCAGCAGATGTCCGATCAGTTCCTCCGCTTTTTCATATTTATTATGCTCATGATAGCTGGTCAGCGGCTTTTTGATCTCAAAATGATTCAGCAGCTTTAGAGTATTGCGCGTATCCTCCGCTGCGATCAGATCGACCTCCTGAAGTGTCTCAAGAACTCTCAGCGTAATATCCCCCAGGTTGCCGATCGGCGTGGCACACAGATATAATGTTCCGCTCATATTGCTTGTCCTTCCGTTCCGGCTGAAATTGCGTCCCGAATGAATGCACCTGACATTCATTCCGTATTTCAGGCCGTTTTTCAGTATCCGTAGACCTCATAAATTTCTTCTGTGTATTTTCCGGGAGCCTCATAAACGATCAACGGCTTTTCCACCGTCAACCTCGGGCGACCTCCCCTCACACATTCCAGCAGAACCATATTCGGCTCGGCATCCGCATACGGATAGACCAGCCGCATCCGCTTCGGTTCCAGACCGCGGCGGACGAGCATGACCATCAGCTCCGGCAGGCGGAAGGGACGATGCACCAGATAGAAATGTCCCCCGCTCTTTAACAGCGCCTGTGCCGCTGCTGCCACATCTTCAAAAGTGCAGAGGATTTCGTGGCGTGCGATCGTTTTGGCGTCCGCTTCTCCGGTCAATCCGTGTCCGGAAAGCATATACGGCGGATTTGACGTGATCACATCAAAAGAAGCAGCCGGAAATAATTCGGCTGCCTTCTTTATGTCACCCTGTATAATAT
>R20__coassemble_1767_pt1 | contig 10997 bp, 8 predicted proteins | sample R20__metabat2_low_PE_019 | metagenome-assembled genome bin R20 | reverse complement strand
CTTTCTCGGCAGCGCGCCGGGCTTTCATACAACGGGGCAGGTCAGCAGAAGCTTTACGGTCTGTGTCGTGCTGAATATGCTGGCATTGACCGCGGATCTTGGATCCTTTGCGGCAGAAATGTTCAGCTGGCCGCCGGCGCTGATCTATACTGCGACGGCAGCTTCCTTTGTCATGGGCTACTTTCTGCAGCTGGGAATGGGCTTTTACTACTTTTATTTCATTAAAGAGAGAACGAAAATATCGATCATTCATCAGCGTGTGATGTTCGGGATCTGTCTTCTGTGCTGCTTTTGTATGCTGGGATGTATGATTTCCGGCAGGATGTATACGCTGAACGGCAGCAGGCTGGTGGCAGACAAGCTTTATACGGCAGTCATGCTGCTTCCGCTGCTGCTGTTTGTGTATATTTTTCTCATGATCATTTACTTCTCCAATTTTATCCGGAGAAAGGAACTGCTGGTCATGCTGAGCTATATTCTGCTTCCGCTGCTTTGCATGATTCTCTCCCTGGTCCTGGGTGGGGCGTCTCTGTTTTATGTCGCGTCTTCCGTCGTGATTCAGACATTGTATGTTTCCTTTCAGAGTCAGCAGAGAGAGGAATTCCGCTTCCGTGAGGGCGCGCTTATTGAATCAAACAATACGGATACGCTGACAGGTCTTCAGAACCGCAGGGCGTATGAGCTCTTTTGTGAAAGCAACCGGATTTGCAGCCGGACGGGAGTCCTGTTTTTTGATGTGAACGGTCTGAAATATACCAATGACAATCTGGGACACAAAGCCGGCGACGAGCTTTTGAACAGCTTCGCAAAGATTTTGAAGAGTAATTTCAGCCGGGAGAATACCTACCGGATCTCCGGAGATGAATTTGTGGTTCTGCTTCGGGCTATTTCCGAGGCAAACTTTGAACTGAAAAAGAACAATGTTTATTTTCAGCTTCAATCGCGTGAGATCCCTTATGGGGCAATGGGCGGATACTATATTCAGAGTCAGCCGATTCTGGAAGGCGTACGGATCGCGGAGCAGTATATGTATGAAGATAAGCAGGTCTTTTACGAAAAGCATCCCGCTTATATCCGAAAGTGACAGATTCTTCAAAAGAATATGAAAAAAGAAGAAAAGACCAATGTAATGCGGATCCTGGAACAGAAAAAGGCCTCCTATATACCGCATCTGTTTGATAAGGATCTGGCAGTGGCGGGAAATGATGTGGCGGCTCTTCTGGGGGAGGATCCGGAGCGGTGCTTCAAAACTCTGGTGACCGTCGGAAGATCCGGCCGGTATTATGTTTATATGATTCCGGTGTGCGGAGAACTGGATCTGAAGGCGGCGGCAAAGGCGGCCGGTGAGAAATCCGTTGAAATGATTCCGCAGAAGCAGCTGCTTCCGCTGACAGGTTATATCCACGGCGGCTGTTCCCCGATCGGAATGAAAAAGCTTTTTCCGACCTTTCTGCACAGAACTGCTGCTGATTTCGGGACGATATACTTCAGCGGAGGAAAACAGGGCTGCCAGGTGGAAATGGCGCCGGAGGAGCTGTGCAGAGTGATCGAGATCCGGTATGCGGATCTGATCGTCTGAACATACTTTCAGGTCAGGAGAGGAAAAAATGCCCGGAACGGGAACGATCATTAATGTACTCGCAATCATTGCCGGAGGCTTTGCGGGAGTCCGCGCCGGAAGACTGGTTTCTCAGAAAATCCGGGAATCGCTGATCCTCTGCTGCGGAGTCTGTACCCTGTTTATCGGAATCAGCGGAGCCCTGGAAAAAATGCTGACGGTGACACCGGAAGGTCTTTCCGCACAGGGCAGCATGATGATGATTCTTACCTTGTGCGCCGGAACGCTGATTGGAGAGCTGCTGAAGCTGGATGAACGGCTGGAACAGTTCGGAGAATGGCTGAAGCTCCGGACCGGCAACGCGAAGGATCCTCAGTTTGTAGGCGCTTTTGTAACAGCCTCCCTTACCGTGTGCATCGGAGCGATGGCCATTGTCGGTTCGATCCGTGACGCGATCGAACTGGATCCGTCGATCCTGATCGCCAAGGCAATCCTGGACTTTATTATTGTTCTGATTATGTCGGCTTCCCTGGGCAGGGGAGCGGCCTTTTCGGCCATTCCGGTAGGGATCCTGCAGGGCGGAGTGACGGTCATTGCACGTTTTCTGAGTCCTGTCATGACAGAAAAGGCTTTGTCCAATTTGTCATTAACCGGATCAGTCATTATTTTCTGCGTAGGACTGAATCTGGTTTTTGATCGCAGGATACGGGTCGCGAATATGCTTCCCGCACTGATTTTCGCGGCACTGTGGGCGGCAGGCCTGTAAGACGGACAGCGGAAGAGAACGCGCGGAACTTTTAATGAATGTAGAATATACAAAAAGGTGATCCGGTTAAGGCACCTGCAGCAGAAAAAAGAGAGCGGCGGTAAAATGAAAAAAATTCCGGTATATCTCAGAGAAATGGATTTTGGAGAAGGTATTCAGAAGATAGCGGGTGAAAATTATCTGATGTGTCCTGCGGCTTCGCTGGATTTTATGCGCCGGCGGACACAGGCCGGTAAGGAGCCCATTGCGGCTGTCATTCTTGACGGGGCCAGGGTTTCTCCGCAGGAGCTTAAAAGTCTGAGGAGAGATGTGTATATCGATTTTCCGATCATGATCGTAACGGATACGGAGGATGAAGAACAGACGGCGGCATACCTGCAGGCGGGAGCGGATGATGTGATGCTTTATCCTCTGGATCTGAATCTGCTGGAGCACCGGCTTCAAAATCTGATGCGTCTGTACGAAAGTCTGGTGAGACTGGAAGGGCTGGACCGGGATGCGCTGACCGGCCTGTACAGCCGGAATACTTTTTATGAAAAAGCGGCGATGATACTGGCGCATAATCCCGGCCGGAGTTATGATCTGGTTCTGTCGGATATTGAGAATATCAACGGGATCAATGCTCACTACGGAGAAGAAGTAGGAGATCAGCTGCTCCGGCATATCGGCGGATGGCTGAACCGGCAGGGAGACGGGGACGGGCAGATCCTTTATGCCCGTTACGGCGGGGATCAGTTTGTGGCACTGATCGATCATGATCTGCGCGGGAGGTCTGCGGTAACCGATAGAAATGAAATCGAGAAAATGATCATAACAGCGCCGGTGGAGCGTTTTGAGATCAAATTCGGGATCTATGAAAATGTCGATCGAAGCATGCCGGTTTCACAAATGTGCGACAAGGCATTGCTGGCCGTCCGTTCCATCAAGCACCAGTACGGACACATTACCGCTGTTTATACAGAGGAGATGCAGAAGCTCTTTATCCGGGAACAGCAGATCCGGGAGGATATGGAGCTTTCACTGGAGCGGAAGGAATTTGTGGTATATTATCAGCCCAAGCACGGCGCTGTTGATGGGGCACTGATGGGAGCGGAAGCACTGATCCGCTGGAATCATCCTCAGTTCGGCTTTATGCCTCCGGCGGATTTTATCCCGCTTTTTGAACAAAACGGTTTTATTTCACAGATCGATAAATATGTCTGGCAGACTGTCTGTGCCGATCAGGCGGAATGGATCCGCAAAGGGATTCCGGTCGTTCCGATCTCGGTCAATGTCTGCAGAAGGGATTTGGTCCTGGACGGCTTTTTTGAAGCGGTCAGCAGCAGTATGCAGGAGAATCGGATCGACCCCGGACTGCTTCACATGGAGATCACAGAATCCAATTATGTGGAAAATGCGGATGTGCTGATTCCGATCGTGAATTCTATTCAGGAAATGGGGATCCGGATCGAGCTGGATGATTTCGGCTCCGGTTTTTCTTCTCTGGGTGTGCTCTCGAGGCTTCCGCTGGATATCATCAAGCTGGATATGAGCTTTATTAAAGAATTGGACAGCAGAAGACAGATCGTGGAAAGTATGATCCAGCTTGCCTATAATCTGAAATATACGACCGTTGCGGAGGGCGTGGAAACCCAGGAACAGCTGGATATTCTCAAGGCAATGGGCTGTAATTACATTCAGGGCTACCATTTCTCCAAGCCTTTGCCCAAGGCCGAATTTGAAAGATACCTGATACGGCACGCGGCCAAAAAGACGGATGGATCGCTTCGGCTGCACGCGTGATTTCAGAAGTATGGTCAGAAGTAATGCCCGGCAGTGATTTGCCGGGCATTATTATGCAATATTGCATTCATCCTGAATGTAGTCTGGCTCTGATGGCACAAACCGCGATGGCCCTTCTGCCGGACACATATGCAGGTATGTCTATTCCGGAATCGCCACCGTCCTGCGGACACCAAAACGGATCAAAACGCCAAAATGCCAAAAAGCTGAAAGCCGGACAAGATAAAATTAAAAAGCCAAATACTAAAAAGGAAAAAATTACAGGACAGAAGTTTATGAAAAACAGATGGTTCGGAAACCGTGAATTTTATCGTAAGACACTGTATCTTGCAGTGCCCATGATCCTGCAAAATCTGATCACGAACTTTGTCAGCATGCTGGACAATATCATGGTGGGACAGATCGGAACCCCGCAGATGTCCGGTGTGTCTATCGTCAACCAGTTTATTTTTGTGTTTAATATGACAATCTTCGGAGGTGTTTCCGGCGCCAGTATTTTCGGGACACAGTTTTTCGGAAAGGGAGACTGTGAAGGGCAGAAGTATACCTTTCGCTTCCGGATCATTCTGTCCGTGCTCGGTGCGGCTGCCTTCGCTCTGATCCTGAAGCTGTTCGGTACGCCGCTGATTTCTCTGTTTCTGAGCAGTGAGGATACACCGGAAATGATCCGGCAGACATTGGGATACGGAGAAGAATACCTGAAGATCATGCTCTGGGGGCTTTGGCCATATGCGATCGGGCAGGCATATGCCAGCGTGATCCGCGAATGCGGGGAGACGAGGGTGCCGATGACAGCTTCCTTTGCGGCAGTCGGCATCAATCTGCTGCTGGATTACGGTCTGATTTTCGGTAAACTGGGCATGCCTCAGCTGGGCGTGGCAGGTGCGGCCATTGCGACTGTGATCGCCAAGTCCTGTGAAGCGGTATACATGATCCTGTGGGGGCATCTTCATACAGATCGGATACAATGTCTGAAGAGTGCCTTCCGAGGCTTCCGGATTCCGGGGGTACTTGCGGGAGAAATACTGATAAAGGGCTGTCCGTTGATGATCAATGAATTGTTGTGGTCACTGGGAATGTCAACGGTCGCGCAGTGCTATTCCGTGAGGGGGATCGATGTGGTGGCGGCCAGAAATATTGCTACGACCCTGACAAATCTGCTGAATGTGATCTACATACAGATCGGCGCCTGTACCGGCATTATGGTCGGTATGCTGCTGGGCGCCGGAAAGCCGAAGGAGGCCAGAGAGACCGATGATAAGTTGATTGCCTTCAGCATGATGGTCACTGTTTTTGTTTCCCTGCTGGTTCTTCCGGCGTCCCGTCTGTTTCCGGCTCTGTACAATACAGAGGAAGAAGTTCGCTCACTTGCGGCCTATTTTATTTTGATTCAGGCTTTTGCCATGCCGATCTGGAGCTATACCAACTCCTGTTATTTTACACTGCGCTGCGGCGGCAAAACGCTGGTGACCTTCCTGTTTGACGCGGTATATACCTGGGGACTCATGATTCCGCTTGCGTTTATCCTGAGCAGGTTTACCGCACTGGATATTCATGTAATCTTCCCGATCGTAACCTATTCGGAGCTTATCAAGGTTGTGGTCGGCTGGCTTCTGGTCAGGAGTGATGTCTGGATCAATGACCTGACAGGCGAAGGAAATGGCTGACATCCGGCCGGTTATACCGTTTCAAAACCTACGATGATACCGCCCCTTTCCGCATAGTAGCTGCACAGCCCGCGGGCCTGATAGACTTCGATTTCAGCTGCGGGATAAATGTTCTGAAGTGCCCTGCAGTAGGTTTCAGCCAGTGACGGATTATCCGCATGCAGGATCTTGATCTTCCTCCCGCAGCAGCCTGCTTCACGAATCATGGAAAGCAACTGATCCATCGTCTTTTTGTCTCCCCGGGACTTGGTAATGGGATCGATATTTCCCTCGGGGCTGGCAGTACCGATGATCCGGATGCCGAAGGTGCTGATCGCGGCGGCAAGGACCTTGTTGACTCTGCCGTTTTGAGCAAAATTGTGCAGAGACTGAAAAGCGAAATAAAGCCTTGTGGTCTTCATATAGAGCTCTGCCTGTCTGATGACTTCCTCAAAGGGGAGGCCGGACTGATCCAGTTCAATGACCTTTTCGACCAGCAGACGGAGACACGGGCCGGTTGTCAGAGAGTCAAAAACATGGATCTGTACACCGGGATGCTTTTCTGTATAGAGCTGCGCGGCCAGAAGCGCGGAATTATAGGTACCCGAGATCAGGCTGGTCAGCGCGCATACATAGATTCGGTCGCCTCCTTCGTAAGCCTTCAGCCAGGCCTGGGTTCCGGGACAGGCAGTATAGGAGCGGCCCTGGTAGGCTTCCAGATCGGAAAGCATTTCACACGGATCCAGCAGTTCATCATCGGTATAGGTCTTCCTGTCTGTTGAAATACTCAAAGGAATAGAAATAAAATTCACGCCCTCGATCTTAAGATAGTCTGCAGAGGAATCTGAAACAAATTTAGTCATATTGATCTGTGCGGCCAATTCCGGATGCCTTTATTTTGGGACCGGCTCCGCATGCCTCCTTCTAAAATATCGGTTTCAAAAATACCCGAAATCGGTTTTCGAAAAACTGATTACTGAATACAAACTACCACGGCTTTGAATAACTGTCAATAAGCTTTTAAAAAACCGTTGACGGGTTATCAATGTTTAACTATGATGATAAGTGTGCAGTGTTGATTATGACAATGGCTCGGGCTGAAAAGCCTGAAAACCTGTTATGTATTTCGACGGAAGGTAAAAAATGGCAGAGCAGCAGGAAAAGATCCGGGAACAGCTACAGAAGAGGATACTGGATTTTCATTTGCCCAGATACGAGGATATACCGGATATCGGACTGTATCTGGAGCAGGTTGTCCGCTATGTAAATGAATATCTTCGACTGAGCGGCTGTCCGGAGCTTACATCCTCCATGGTCAGCAATTATGTCAAGCAGAAGGTGATCCCGGGACCGGAACGGAAAGCCTATTCGGCGAGGTCCCTTTCCTATCTGATGTTTGTGGCCTATATGAAATCGGTGACCTCCATTGATAATCTGCGTCTGCTGATGGATGTGCAGCGAAGATCCTATGATCACCGGACAGCTTATAATTATTTCTGTGATGAATTTGAGAATCAGCTGATGGCAGCCTTTGGCGTGCGCGAAGCGATCGATAATATCGGTCAGACAGCTACGAGTGAAAAAGACCTGTTTCGCAGGGCATTGCAGACACTGGCGCTGAAGATCTATCTGGAACAGTATCTGGCGCTGCTTCGGGAAGAAAATGATGCTGCAGCCGGGACAGATCCCGGGAAAGTGCAAAAGGAAACGGAAAACGTAAAGCAGAGAGAAAAAAGGGAGAAAAGGCGCGGCGAAAATTAGAGAACGGCACTGTACCGCGATCTGAAAAAAGAGTACAATCAGATATATGCAGCGGAGTCAGGGCTCTGTAATCATACAGATGGGATCGGCCCGACGGACCGCTCCCGTGTGAAAATCAGCAGAAAATCCCGCAGATCCGGGTTTTGATGGCATTTATACAAATCAGGGGCAGGCAGTTTATCTATGAATTTCGAAAAATTAAAAAAAATCACCTGTAAAAATCGCTTTTTTCTGACGGCACTGCTGATATCGGCGGCGCTTTTGTGGAGTACAGTTTTGACGGGCGCAGTGACTGTCAGAGCGGAGGAAGCGGATAGTCAGGAGACGGAAGCTTCGACCGGCGCCGGGGAGACAGAAGGAGAAGTATCGGAAGATAGCGCTGAAGCAGAGGAAACAACAGTGGTTTCACAGCCGGTGACCAAAGAGTACGATACGGAATATATTACGGACGACACCGGTGAAGGCAGCTGGTATCTGGTCAATCACTCGGAAGGAACCCGATTCAAGCTGACAGAGATCGATCATCTGCTTAATGAGACAGATTATCTTTCGGAGCAGACGGAGGAGATCCAGTCCAGATATCAGATTCTGGTCATGGGCCTGGGGGTATTGGCGCTGGTCCTGCTGGCGGTGATCGCATTTCTGGCGATCCGGCTTAAGGATCAGGAGGATTATGTGCATGTCCTTGAGGAAAAGGAACGGATGAGACTCCGGAAACGCCCCAGAAGAAGAGTATCTGAGGATGAGGAAAGCGGTGAACCGCAGAGGCAGCCCCGCAAAGTCCGAAAAGCTGCGGCAGCACCCACGGGAGAGACAGCAGATCCATCCCGGAAATCCCGTAATCCGGTGGAAACTGCACGGACAAAACAAAATACCGGGCATATGACAGGGCGTATCAGTGCGGAAGAAGATATACCGGAAGAGGAATAAAGGGATCTTTGAACATATTTTTGCTGCCCTGATCGAACTATAAGCGGGGAAGAAAGATGGATTATTACAGCGAATACAGAAGCAAGCTCCGTACACCGGAGGAGGCTGTAAAGGTCGTCAAAAGCGGTGACTGGGTCGATTATACAACAGCGACCGCCAAGCCGGTACTGCTGGACCGGGCGCTGGCCGGACGCCGGGATGACCTGACGGACGTAAAGGTCCGCGGCAATCTGATGGACGGGCCGCTGGAAATCGTGGAATGTGATCCCAAAAGAGAACACTTTACTTATCACAGCTGGCACTGCTCCTCTTATGAGCGGAAGCTGTGCGACAGAGGACTCTGTTTTTATACGCCGATGGTTTTCCACAATATGTCGGCTTATTATCACTTCTTCATACATGTGGATGTGGCGATGATCTCCGTTCCGCCCATGGATCGTCACGGATATTTCAATTTTTCAATTAATACGGGAACCAGTGCGGAGATCCTGCGGCAGGCAAAGACAGTGATCCTTGAGATCAATGAAAATCTGCCGAAGGTCCGCGGCGGTTACGATGACTGTGTCCATATTTCAGAGGTGGATTATGTGGTGGAGGGTTATCACGAGCCCTTCCGGGAAAGAAAGCCGCATCAGATCACACCGGGCGAGCAGAAAATAGCGGAAAACATCCTTCCGTATATCCGCAACGGTTCCACTCTTCAGATCGGTGTGGGCAGTATGCCAGACGCAGTCGGAAGATTGTTGGCAGAATCAGACCTGCAGGATCTGGGTATGCACACAGAGCTGTGCGGAGACGCTTATCTGAAGCTTTTTGAGGCCGGTAAGCTGACCAATAAATACAAGAGCATCAATCCATACAAAAATGTCCTCGGCTTTGCGATCGGCTCGCCGGCTCTGTATGACTGGCTGGACGACAACCCGAGCGTGAAGGCCTACCCGCTGGAGTATGTCAATAAGCCGGAGGTGATCGGCCGGATCGACAATATGGTCTCGATCAACAGCTGCCTCCAGGTGGATCTGTTCGGACAGGTCAGCGCGGAAAGCGTAGGAACACGGCAGATCAGCGGGACCGGCGGCCAGCTGGATTTTCTCGAAGGTGCTTCGATCTCCCGGGGAGGAAGGTCCTTTATCTGCCTGAATTCTACCTATACGGACAAGACAGGGCAGATCCGTTCCTGCATTGTTCCGTTTTTCCGCGGAGAGATTATTACCTCTCCGAGAAGCCAGGTCTATTTCATCGCGACAGAATACGGCGTTGTCAATCTGGAAGGCGCTTCCTCCTGGGAAAGAGCCGAGCGGCTGATTTCGATCGCCCATCCGGATTTCAGGGACGAGCTGGAGGCGGCCGCAAAGCAGCTGCGGATCTGGAGGTAACAGGGAGCAGACATGCCTGCGGGCTGTTTCTGATGATCCGGCTGTTATCTTCCGGCCAGAATCTCAGCGGCCTCCCGGAGCGTTGTGACTTCACCGACATTTCCGGGGAAGATCACATAGGGAGTCATCGGAAAACGGCTTTCTCTGCCGGTCTGCCAGACCGGAATGCCGGGACAGATCTGTCCCATGACATTCGCGCATTTTACTTTAAGCGCCTTTGTCCCCACATCGCTGGACGTGATTCCGCCTTTGGCAATCACGAAAGAAGGGGTCAGCGAAAGCTCCCCGACAAGACGCTGGACGCCGTCACTGATCTTTACGCTTCTCAGCAGAGCGCTTTCCTTTGTATCATTTTCAACGGAAAGGAGGGTGCGTTCTGTGTAGCAGACAGCCGTTTTGCCGCTGCGGATGATCTCTTCCTCCGCCCGGACACAGCGGTCCACTTCAGCAGAAAAGACTTCATCACCTTCCAGTACAAGCCCGGAACGGAATTCAACCGGGACAACAAAATCCAGCTTCAGAAGCTCCTCCAGCTGCGCGGTGGTTTTGGCTGTATGGCTGCCTACCACAATGATGCCGCCGTTTCCTGATTCACGGACGATCATATCCTTCCGGGTCAGCAGCGGCCGGTCACTGATGCCGCCGACGACCTTAACGAAGCCGGCAGCGGTCCGGAAGATAAAATTCTTTCCGGCAGCCATGGCCCGGTACAGCGCGGTACAGAAAACCTTCATATCACAGTAATCCACAGCGTTGACGACAACTTTGTTAAAATCCTTTACAGAACACAGAAGTGCAGTGACTGCGTCAATATCACAGCGTCTGAGCAGCTCCAGCGGGATTCCGATCACAGATTCGGCTTTGTATTCTCCGGCGGTCTTTTCCTCAATGTACTGCGGGATTGCAGAGTAATGGTAGCCGAAGGATTTATCCCGGGCAAATTCCGTCTGAGCAGCGGGAACCAGCTCGGAACCCTGTTTTACATAATGGACATTTCCGATCGTGAAGCGTCCGCCCTCCTTGAAGAACGGGCAGAGGATCTCGCCGTCCACTGTGATGCCGGTTTTTTCCACGCCTTCCTTCAGAAGCTTGGTTTCCAGCGGGTAATGTCCGCGGAGGGTGGAATCACTCCGGGAGATAAACTGATAACGGACGCCGGCCTTTTCGGCGGCCTGCGC
>R20__coassemble_1756_pt1 | contig 11030 bp, 12 predicted proteins | sample R20__metabat2_low_PE_019 | metagenome-assembled genome bin R20 | reverse complement strand
GTTTATATTTACAAAATGAAGTTTTCGGAATTTCGTCCGGATCTGTATCAGACACATTTCCGGGAATCTGCTATCAACAGACAATAAATATGTTACAATAAATGCGATCGGATTTCCACGGGAAATCGACAATGTGACCGGCAGGCGCAAAGTTCTCCGCTCTGATACGCGGCCGGTGAAGGGAGAAAATGATTGAAATATGATTATCTGATCGTGGGGGCCGGCCTTTTCGGCTCGGTTTTTGCCCACGAAATGAAAGAGAAAGGTAAAAAGTGCCTCGTGATCGACAGACGGGATCACCTTGCCGGCAATATTTATACGGAAGAAATCAACGGGGTCCGGGTCCATCGCTACGGAGCCCATATTTTTCATACCTCCGACCGGGAAGTCTGGGATTATGTCAACCGGTACTGCGAGTTCAATCAGTATATCAACAGCCCGGTGGCCAGATACAGGGAGGAACTGTATAATCTGCCGTTCAATATGAATACTTTTCACGGGCTGTGGGGGATCAGAACACCGGAGGAAGCCGCGCGGATCATCCGTCAGCAGACACAGGAGATCCGGGAGCAGCTGAACGGGGAACCGCAAAACCTGGAGGAACAGGCCCTGCTTCTTGCCGGCAGGGATGTTTATGAAAAGCTGGTCAAGGGTTATACAGAGAAGCAATGGGGCAGGGATTGCAGAGAGCTTCCGGCCTTTATTATCCGGCGGCTGCCTATGCGGTTTACTTATGACAACAATTATTTTAATGACCGGTATCAGGGGATCCCGATCGGAGGCTATACACAGCTGGCGGAAAAACTGCTGAACGGGATCGAGGTACGCCTTTCCTGTGATTTTCAGGAGAATGTCACGGGCGGCGGAACACTGGCGGACGACGGGCCCGGATCGGAAAACGGCATGGAGCTGTTCCGCATGGGAGAGGATACATTTGAGCGCGTCCTTTATACCGGTATGATCGATGAGTTTTATCATTATTGCTTCGGGGAACTGGAGTACAGATCCCTGCGTTTTGAGACAGAGGTTTTGCCGGAGACAGACAACTATCAGGGAAACGCGGTCGTCAACTATACGGAAAGAGAAGTGCCTTATACGCGGATTATTGAGCATAAGCATTTTGAATTCGGCAGGGACAGCAGAACCGGGAAGGAGATTCCGGGGACGATCATTACCCGGGAATACCCGGCCGTCTGGGAAAAAGGAATGGAGCCTTATTATCCTGTAAACAACGACAAAAACAATGCTCTGTATGAAAAGTACAGAGCGCTGGCCGGTCAGCAGAAAAATGTATTGTTCGGCGGGCGCCTCGGGATGTATAAATATTATAATATGGACGCGGTGATCCGGGCGGCGCTGGATCTGGCGGCGGAACAGAACTGAAGACCGGAGGAATACAAAATGAGAGAGGATATTATCAAAGCGGTTTACGAGCATAAAGTCATTGCGATTATCCGGGGGATGGAGCCGGAGATCTGTGTGAAGCTTGCGGAAGCCTTTTATGCCGGCGGGATCCGGATGATCGAGGTGACCTTCAATCAGGCAAAGCCGGATGAATTTTATAAAACGGCGGACGCGATCCGTGCCATCCGGGAAAAACTGGGGGACCGGGTTTATGTCGGCGCCGGTACCGTCCTGACGATGGAGCAGCTGATGCTTTGTTATAATGCCGGAGGCCAGTATATGATCTCCCCCAATGTGAATACGGAGCTTATCCGGAAATGTGTGGAGCTGGGAATGGTGGCCATGCCGGGCGCCTTTACCGCGACAGAAGCGGTGACGGCTTATGAAGCGGGCGCCAGTTTTGTCAAGATCTTCCCGATCGGGGATCTCGGACCTTCCTATTTGAAAGCGCTCCGCGCACCGCTTTCTCATATTCCGATGCTGGCGGTCGGCGGAGTCAATCCGGACAATATCGCTTCCTTTATCCGAGCGGGCGCTGTCGGCGCCGGTGTCGGCGGAAATCTGACCAATAAGGAATGGATCGCTGCCGGCGAATGGGACAGGATCACGGAAACAGCCCGGAAGCTGGTTGAAAATGCGGCTTCGGTCTGAAAAGACCCGGTGAGCTCTTTTTTGACATTTATGTCATAAAAATATATGCAAACATAGAAAATCAGGAGGATATAAAAATGGCTAAGCGTGTTGTATGTTTCGGTGAGATCATGATGAGGCTGAACCCGGAGGGATATTATCGCTTCCTTCAGGCTGACAAATTCGAGGCCTCCTATGCGGGCGGTGAGGCGAATGTAGCTGTTTCACTGGCCAATTACGGGCTGGATGCTTCTTATGTGACGAAGCTGCCGGACAATGACCTGGGCAAATGTGCCCGGAATGAGGTGAGAAAATTCGGCGTTGATACCGGCGATATCGTCTGGGGCGGACCGAGACTGGGGATTTATTTTGTGGAAAAAGGCGCCTCTCAGAGAGCTTCCAAGGTTATATACGACCGTGCCGGTTCTTCGATCGCACTGGCTAAGAGAGAGGACTTTGACTGGGAAAAGATTCTGGAGGGAGCTGACTGGTTCCATTTTACCGGTATTACTCCCGCACTCGGCGGAGAAAATCCAATGATCTGCAGGGACGCGCTGGAGGTCTGCAAAAAGAAAGGCATTCGCGTCAGCTGCGATCTGAATTACCGCAAGAAGCTCTGGACACGGGAAGAGGCCGGCAGATGCATGGCTCAGCTGATGCCCTATGTGGATGTCTGCATCGCCAATGAGGAAGACGCCAAGGATGTGTTCGGCATCGAGGCAGAAGGCACAGATATTGAAGGCGGAAAGATCAGCAAGGATGGCTATGTCAGCGTGGCGAAGCAGCTGAAAGAGCGCTTTGGCTGTTCTTATGTGGCAATTACCTTAAGAACCTCTATTTCCGCTTCCATTAATAAATGGGCCGGAATGCTGTATGACGGTGAGGCTTATTTTTCACCGGAATATACCATCAACATCGTTGATCGTGTCGGCGGCGGCGACAGCTTCGGCGGCGGCCTGATCTATTCTTTGATCAGCGGCGCTTCTGCTCAGGATTCGATCAATTTCGCTGTTGCGGCCTCCTGCCTGAAGCATACCGTTGAGCATGATTTCAATATGATGTCTGTAGATGAAGTAAAGGCACTGGCAGCCGGAAACGCTTCCGGACGTGTACAGAGATAACGGATCTTCAGTTTTGTAATTTCAGGGCATAATCTGCAGTCTGCGCTGCCTTCTTGATAGAGAGACCGTGGACTGCAGATTTTATAATGAAAGCCGGTACTTCAAAGCAGCGCAGCGGACAGGGCACTGAGATTCCACTGTTTCTGAGGGGAAGAAAACAGATTTCAGGAGCATTGCTTCCGCGGAAAGGAAAGAAAAAAATGAAAATTACTGAGGTCAACACCTATTTTGTGCGTCCCAGATGGGGATTTGTTGAGATTATCACCGATGAAGGCTATACCGGATGGGGGGAAGCAGTCCTGGAAGGTCATGCCGCGACGGTACTGCAATGCGTTCAGGAAATGAAGAAGTACCTGATCGGCTGTCCGGTGCATCTGGGAGTGGACGAAGCGCTTCCCGGCATTGATCCGCAGCGGATCGAGGATATCTCCGCCGTACTCTATCGCGCGGGCTTTTACCGCGGCGGCGGTGTCCTGATGAGTGCGATCTCCGGTATTGATCAGGCACTCTGGGATATCAAGGGCAAATATTTCGGCGCGCCGGTTTATCAGCTGATGGGCGGCGCCTGTCATGACCGGATGAAGGTTTACAGCTGGATCGGCGGAGACCGCCCTTCGGATACCGGCGCGGCGGCACTGGAAAAGAAAAACGCCGGGTTCAAGGCTGTCAAGATGAATGCGACGGAAGAGCTTCAGATGATCGACAGCTATGATAAGATCGACGCGGTACTGGAGAGAGTAGCGGCGATCCGGGAGACCTGCGGGAAATATTTCGGTATTGCGATCGATTTTCACGGACGCGTCCACAAACCGATGGCCAAGGTACTGGCCAAAAAGCTGGAGGAGTTCGACCCGATGTTTATCGAAGAGCCGGTGCTCTGTGAAAATATGGAGGACTTCAAAGAGATCGCGGCGGCGTGCAATGTTCCGATCGCGACCGGAGAGCGCCTGTTCACCAAGTATGATTTCAAACGTCTTCTGCAGGCCGGAGGTGTGGATATCATTCAGCCGGATCTTTCTCATGCCGGCGGCCTGACAGAGGTGAAGAAGATCGCTTCCATGGCCGAAGCCTTCGATGTGGCACTCGCGCCGCACTGTCCGCTGGGACCGATCGCACTGGCTGCCTGTCTCAATATTGATGCGACCTGCTATAACGCGGTCATTCAGGAGCAGTCCATCGGGATCCATTACAATAAGGGCAAGTCGGTACTGGACTATGTGACCAATCGGGAGGATTTCAAATTTACGGACGGCTATGTACAGCTTCCGGTGAAGCCGGGACTGGGTGTGGAAGTCAATAAGGAACTGGTTCTGGAAGAAAATGAGCATCCGCATGACTGGAATAATCCGGTATGGAGACACGCGGACGGATCCGTGGCGGAGTGGTAACCTGCAAAAATGTTCCATTTTTGCAGGAGGAGTTAATGCCAAAGGCATTAACTCCGTACTTTCAAACGAAGTCTGAAAGCAGAGCCGGCATTAGCATGCCGCCTCCTCACTTCACAAACTTCGGCGGCAGCAGCTGGATTGAGATGATGAAAGGGATCGAATGGGCAGAAGAAAAGATCAGGCCATGGAAAATTTCCTGAAGGGCTATAACTGCGCGCAGTCTCTGACACTGGCTTTTGCGGATCTGCTGCCGGTCGGAGAAGCGGAGCTGATGAAGCTGAGCTGCTCCTTCGGCGGCGGGATGGGCCGGCTTCGGGAAGTATGCGGCAGTGTCAGCGGAATGTTTATGGTTCTGGGATTATTATACGGCTATTCCACTCCGGAAACCGGGCAGATCAAAAATGATCAGTATGCGAGAGTACAGGAACTGGCACATCGCTTTGAGGAGATCAACGGTTCTGTTGTCTGCCGGGAGCTGCTGGGACTTTCGATCCGACATGATGTTCCGGTGGCGGAGGCGCGGACAGAGCAGTATTATAAGAAGCGTCCCTGCAGGGAGATCATCGGCTGCGCTGCGGGCCTCCTGGAGGAATATATAGAAGCCCACCCCTATGCGCAGGGGATGACGGACTCTGCAGATGATGAAACGGTACCAAAGGACTAAGGCTGCAGAAACGGATGGTCGGGGATCGCCGGACGGTCCAGACAGCAGCATGGATCAAATCAGTAACATGGATCTAATGAAATTCGGGAAATCTTGCATCGGAAAGAGGAACATGATAAACTTTTTCCAACTATGTAAAGCAGTATGATTTGATCATGAGGAGTGAAAATTACATGAAATTGTTAAAAAAGCTTCAGCTTTTGGTTTGGCTGGCGGGAGCGGCGGCAGCGGTTCTTATGCTGACCGGCGCGGCAGGCAGTACGGTTTCCGTTCGGGCGGCGGGGCGTACTGTGACCATACAGTCCTGCCTCATCAACGGTTCCAATGTGACCGTTCAGATGAGCGCTTCTTCTGTCCCTTCTTCCGATGACGGCAAGATCTATATTGTGGCGGATGAAGTTTACCAGGACGGCACCGCCGGCGAAGTAGTCGGTTCCTGTGCCGCAGGTTCCTCAGCGTCTGTCAGCTTTCCGCTGAATTTCAACTCGGCTTCTTCCAATCTGGACCGGAAATTCATTGCGGCTGTCAAGCAGGGCGGAACGCTGGTGCAGGTTTCGGATGAGCATTATATTACGAATCCGGAAGCGATTGCGACACACACCTCTGCGAGAATGCCAAGAGGAATCAAGGGGATTCTTCCGGATCCGACAAGGGTCAATACGGGAGAGCTTCAGGATCTGGGCATCCAGCAGGTCGTATATAATATGTATGTGGATGATATCTGTTCCGCGGCTTCGGTACCCGGCGCGATTCCGTATACCTATAACGGGACGACCTATTATTTTGATCCAACAATGGTGGGCTCCTATGACAGCCTGATCACGATCTTCAATAATATGGGCATTGAAGTGACCATGGTCCTCCTGAACAAGGGCACCGGCACCTACTCTCAGGATCTGATACATCCACTCGCAAGAGGCGGCTTCAGCAGCCCCGGCTATGCGCTCAATGTCGCGGAAGCGGGCGGTGTGCAGCATTTGAAGGCAGTCGCGGCATTCATCGGTGAGCGGTATTCCGGAAGGATCGGATGCGGCCAGGTTGATAACTGGATCATTGGAAATGAAGTAAACGCAAGAACGGAATGGTGGTATACCAGTTCATCCAACCTGGATGTCAATGTCGGTGCCTATGTTAAGGCTTTCCGTATCATTTATAATGAATTAAAAGCCAAGAACGCCAACGTGCAGGTGTATAATTCCATCGATCAGGAATGGAACCGCAAATCCAACTCCGGAAGCTTCCTGGCCAAGGAATATCTGGACCGGTTCAATTATTATATCGTCCGTGAGGGCAATATCGACTGGGGACTGTCTTATCATCCGTACAATTCTCCGCTCTATGATCCTTATGCCTGGAACGGTCCGGCTGTTTGGGTCCAGCAGAGCATAACGACGCCTTATATTACGATGCAGAATATTGATATCCTGATCAATTATATGCACCAGGCTTCGTTCCTGAACCCTGCCGGCCAGGTCAGAAGTATTTCGCTGGCGGAAATCGGATACACCTCCAGCTTCGGCAATGACGCGCAGGAGGCTTCGATTGCCTACGGATATCTGAAGGCTTCCACATTGCCGGATGTTGATGCGTTTATGCTGTTCCGTCAGACAGATTCCTCCTCGGAGATGACCAGCCATCTGGCACTGGGGCTGATTGACGTCAACGGCAATCATAAGCCGGCCTATGAGATCTACAAAAAGCTCGGAACAGCAGCTCAGGGAGAAGCAGCAGCCAGAGCTTCCCAGATCATCGGAACGGATATCATTAATATGATCACTCAGGGTGTTGTGTGGACCAGAGGCGGAGACGGTGTTGTGCAGTAAGACTGAATACGGGGGGAAAAACATTATGGTCAGAAAAGATAATCTGGAGATCGTGGAAGGACTTGCCGGCGGCAAAGGAAAGGCTTATATTCACCACATTATAGGTAAAGAGGAAATGCTGGGGCACGGAAGACTCTATGCCCGTATCATTCTTCCGCCCGGATCTTCTGTAGGCTGGCACCAGCATGTCCATGATACGGAGCCGTATTATATTCTGAAGGGGGAAGCTGATTTTATTGATACAGACCATAAGGTTTACAAAGTAGGCCCCGGTGATGTATGTCTGATCCATGTGGGTGATTATCACAGCCTGGAAAACAATTCCGACAGTGATGTGGAATTTATCGCGCTGATCTATAATGAGAAGGGCTACCTCTGCTGACGGGCCGGATAGAATGAGCGCGGAAGCTGCGGTGCTGCGGAAATACCGAAAATACCGGAATTTACCGGAAATGCCGGGCATCAGCATCAAATTTGATGCTTGCAAAGCACTGCAAAAAGCAGTATATTGATATAGGTATAGTTGTTGATGATTAGGAAGTGGGCTTCAAAGTCCACTTCCTTTTATATGTGTCAAGGCCGTCAGGCGGCCATCGTGCTCACACGAACGGATATTTGACGGTGAGCAGACATCAAGCCGTCAGGCGAGATGAACAGGGATTTAACAAAATGGCTAAACAAACAAAACAGTCTCTTTATGAAGAAAAGGCGGAGCAGCTGCTGGCACCAATCGCCGAAAAACACGGAGTCCGGATCTATGATGTGGAATATGTCCGGGAAGGTGCTGATTATTATCTGCGCTGCTATATAGATAAAGATGGCGGCGTCACGATCGATGACTGTGTGGATGTCAGTCATGATCTGTCGGATGAGCTGGATCGTACAGATCCCATTCCGGATGCTTATATCCTGGAGGTTTCCAGCCCCGGACTGGGCAGAAGCCTGACGAGAGACAGGCATCTTGCCAACAGCATCGGTCAGAGTGTGGAACTGAGCTTTTATAAAAAATCAGAAACTACCGGAACAAAGGGACTGAACGGCACACTGAAGGCTTTTGATGATACCACGGTAACGATTCTTGCGGCCGATGCGGGGATTCCGTCGGAAATGAACGGGACTGAGCTTGTGATCAGCAGGAAGGAGATCTCCGTGATCCGTCTGGCGGTTGAATTCTGAAAAACAGTGGATAGATATGGTTCAGACAGCGGCGGCCCGACAGCTGCCGGTTTATTATATGAAAGAAGAGGAAAATTATGAGCGATCTTAAAGATGCAATTGTTGCGCTGGAAAAAGAAAAGAATATCAGTCAGGATATTCTTTTTGACGCTATTGAAAACGCGCTGATGACAGCATGTAAAAATACCTTCGGAAGAGTTGATAATATCACGGCAACGATTGACAGGGAGACTTGTGAGTATCATATGATCGCGCAGAAGACCGTGGTGGAGACCGATGATGATGTCATGGACCCGTTGACGGAGATCTCAAAGGACGAGTGCGTCCGGCTTCATATCACCGGGGAGATCGGTGACGTGGTACCGGTACAGATCACCAGCGAAAAATTCAGCCGTATCGCTGCTCAGATCGCCAAGAACGTCATCCTGCAGAAGATCCGTGAGGAGGAGCGCAATGCGGTCCTGAATTATTATGTGGATAAGCAGAAGGGCATCGTTACCGGTACTGTACAGCGCCAGTCCGGCCACAATATCAATATTGATCTGGGCAAGGCAGACGGTATCCTTTCCGATAAGGAGCAGGTTCCGGGCGAAAAATACAATACCGGAGACCGTGTCAAGGTTTACATTGTTGATGTGCGCACTACTCAGAAGGGCGCTCCCAGAATTCTGGTCAGCCGTACCCATCCGGACCTGGTACGCTGCCTGTTTGAGCAGGAGGTCGCGGAGATCGCGGACGGCACCGTGGAGATCATGAGCATTGCCAGAGAGGCCGGCAGCCGTACCAAGATTGCTGTCCGTTCCAATGATCCGAACGTGGATCCGATCGGCGCCTGTGTAGGCCCCAACGGTTCCAGAGTCGGAGAGATCGTTCATGAACTCAAGGGAGAAAAGATCGATATCGTCAATTGGGATGAGAACCCCGGAAACCTGATTCAGAACGCACTTTCACCGGCGAAGATCGTGGTGGTTTTCGCGGATCCCGACGAAAAGACCGCAAAGGTCGTTGTACCTGATTATCAGCTGTCTCTGGCCATCGGACGGGAAGGACAGAATGCCCGTCTGGCTGCCAGACTGACCGGATATAAGATCGATATCAAGTCCGAAACACAGGCAAAGGACGCACCCGGATTCCGTTATGAAGATTATATGGATGACGAGGAAGAAGATGACGGATGGGATGAATTCATGGAAAATGAGTTCGGCGAAGGATCCGGAGATGAAAACATCGACAATACAGAAGACGCAGAATAAAAAAATACCGATCCGTACCTGCGTGGGCTGCGGAACGGAGAGGCCGAAGGCTGAACTGATCCGGATCATCCGGACACCGGACGGCCGGATCGATATTGATCCGACGCTCAAAAAAAACGGCCGCGGCGCTTATCTGTGCCCGGATCCGGACTGCCTGGAAAAAGCGATCCGCCGTAAGGGACTGCAGCGTGCGCTTGAAACCGGTGTTTCTCCGGAGGTTTATGAAGCCCTGAAGCAGGTGCTGACGGCAGAAAATGTTCCCGCAGCCGCGGAAAGCAGAGGACTTCATGGATAAAATACTGGGAATGCTGGGACTGGCAAACCGGGCCGGAAAGGTTTTCAGCGGCGGCTTTGCGGCCGAAAAAGCACTGACCGGAGGAGACGCGAAGCTGGTTCTGATCAGCAGCGACGCAAAAAAAAATACTGTCGGGACATTTGTCAGCAAATGTGAGTTTTATCATGTGCCGCTTCGGTATTACAGCACGAAAGAAGAGCTGGGACATGCTCTGGGGAAGGGCGAGCGTTCCTGCCTGGCGGTAACAGATGAGGGCTTTGCCCGGAGTCTGTTGAAGCTTCTGGATGAAGAGAAGAATCTTTAAAGCAATTTCAGTTATTATTATATATTTTTAAGAGGGCGAGATTTTAATGGCGAAAACAAAGATCAGTGAACTTGAGAAAATGACAGGGGCAGACAGAAAGGATATTATTTCCTTTCTGAATGAAAAAGGCATTGACGCCAAAACTGCCGGAAGCAGTATTGAGGAGGATGCGGTCCGAATGGTACAGGAGCACTTCAGACCTCAGACAGCCGCTGCTGCTCCCGCGGAAAAACCGGCACCTGCACAGCAGGAGACCGGGAAAAGCGCGCAGGTTTCGTCTGCAGATGCCGCGGCCGCAGTCAAAAAGCCGAAAAAAAGCAAGGTAATCATTGTTTCCGGAAACAGCAGAAGTGCTTCCGCTTCTTCGGGAAGCTATTCCAGTGGTTACGGCCGCGGCAGCGGACATTCCGGGAACGCCTATCAGAACCGGAATGATAATCGCCCGTCCTCCGGTTCTGTTCAGAACAGAAACAACAAAGGCGGGAAGATGGAGGCGCAGACGACCTATCATCCCGTAAAGCCGAAGATCGCCCCTTCCCAGATGGGAATCGATTATCATAAGCCGGAAGAACTGGAAGCAAAGCGCCGCGCGGAGGCTGCAAAGGCTGCAGAAGCCGCCAGAGCCGCCGAAGAGGCCGCAAAAGCAGCCCGGGAGGCAGCACAGGCCGCGGAGGCTGCGAAAGCGGAAGAAGCTGCGAGAGCAGAGCAGGAAGCAGTAAGAGCCGCAGAGGCTGCAAAAGCGGCGCAGGAAGCCGCCAGAGCTGCAGAAGACGCGAAAAAGGCCGCAGAGGAAGCAAGTACGGCCGCACCGGCTCAACCGACCGCTCAGACGGCTCCGAATGCGGGACGTGCCGGCAATACGCAGGGCAGCAGGGACGGTCAGGGCAGCTATAACCGTGCTGGTCGTGACGGAAGCAGCCAGAGCAGCTATAACCGTGCTGGTCGTGACGGAAGCAGTCAGGGCTATAACAG
>R20__coassemble_1709_pt1 | contig 11238 bp, 8 predicted proteins | sample R20__metabat2_low_PE_019 | metagenome-assembled genome bin R20 | reverse complement strand
AAGCGGGTGATGGGAATCGAACCCACGTATCTAGCTTGGAAGGCTAGTGTTCTACCATTGAACTACACCCGCATGAAGGACCCTATTTGAAATTTTCACACCTTTTAAATCGGGATCGGGGTGACAGGATTCGAACCTGCGACCTCCTGGTCCCAAACCAGGCGCTCTAGCCAAACTGAGCCACACCCCGGAATAGGGATTTCCGTGACGCAAGGATTATTATAGGGCAGGCAATTGATGATGTCAACGAAAATTTTAAAAAATTAGGATTGCCATGCCCACGTCCGGAAAGGTGTATTTCAGCAGCGGGTGGTAGGTACTGATTTCAAAAACCGGCGGGAAGTGTTCGGATCTCACAGTCCGGGCGGTGACCTTCGGTCAGTGTCAGGATTACATAGGTAGGAAGACCGTTACCGCCGCGGGGGTAAGTCAGACTGCCCGGATTGATGCACAGGATATGATCTTCCTCTGTGATCTCAGCCCGGTGGGTATGCCCGAAGACAGCTATATCCGCACCGCGCCGCGAGGCCTCTTCCGTTAAAAGCTGCAGCGTAGAATGTACATGATGCTGGTGCCCGTGGGCAAGAAAGATCTGATGATCACAGGCCGGAATGATTCGTGTGTCCGGAAATATTCCGGAGAAATCATTATTGCCGGCGACCCCCAGAAAAGGGGTCAGACCGGTAAACATTCCGTACAGCTCTTCACTTCCCTGAAAATCACCGGCATGAAGGACAAGATCAACGGGAGATTCCAATTTGAAAAGCTTTCGGAAACGGGTATCATAGCCATGGGTATCACTGACAATCAGAATTTTCAAAGCAGTACCTCCTCCAGGAGGCTCATCATGGCCCGGAAAGCCTTTCCCCGGTGACTGATACGGTTTTTTTCATCCGGTGAGATTGCAGCACTTGACATGCCGTATTCGGGAAGATAAAAGAAAGGATCATATCCAAAACCGAATTCGCCGGCAATTTCACGGCCGATCTCACCTTCCATGACTCCGCGGACAACAAAGGCATTGTCTGAGGGGTGAGTCGGACTTAAGGGAAGTCCGGGTTTTAAGTACTGAGGAGGAACAACACAGGCACAGGCATCCACGAAGCGCGCACTGCGCTCCCGGCCTTCGGCGTTTTTCATTTTTTCCATGATCAGCCGCATTTTTTCGGGGTAGGGTGTTTCGCGGCCGAGATAGCGGGCGGAATAAATGCCGGGTTCACCGTTCAAAGCATCGATGACAAGACCGGAATCGTCACTCATGACCACAACGGGAATGCCCGCTTTCAGGCAGGGGATCGGATGTTCCCGGGAAGAAAGAGCGGCAATCAGCATATCTCCCACAGCAGAGGCTTTGATCAGAGCGTTTTCTTCAAAAGTGCTTCCGTTTTCTTCCGGATCGGAGGAGAGTCCGGCCTCCTTCATGGTAAAGACCCGGATCTCGGGATCATTCAGGATCTGAGAGACCTCCCGGACCTTGTCGGCATTGCCTGTTGCAAAAATAATTTGAAGCTTCATATCAAGCAAATTCTCTTTCCGGCGCGAATGGTCTTCCGTGCCATTATTTTCCGAAAATTTCGGAAATGTGCAGATTGTATGTTTTTTAAAGATCAACTTTTGAAGTATCAAATTGAAGTATCAAATTGAAGTATCAAATTGAAGTATCAAATTGAAGTATCAATTAAATATCCATTGATAGTTCAATGGTATTGCGGTAAGGTGCACCGCAGTCAGGGCTGCGGCCTTTTTCCGGTTGGCTTCGGCCCCGGATACTGATAAAAGTAGGTTTTCAGCATGCCATTGTAGATCTTCCGGTTTTTGACTGCTTTGATGCCCAGATCCTTCTCTGCATCCGGATAAGAGCTGATCATGTACAAGGACCAGCTGTCCAGCGCTTTATAACGTTCGCCGAGGCAGCGGTACAGCTCCGCCAGCCCGGTAGTATCCACTTCATTCCCGAGCAGGCGCTCGCCGTAGGGCGGATTAGTCAGAATAAAACCGTATTTCTTCGGATGAGAGAGTTGGGAAACACTCCTGGTCTGAAAATGGATCAGATCCTGCACACCGGCCAGTCTGGCGTTTTCCCGGGCAGCGGCTATGGCCTCCGGATCTATATCATAGCCCTGCAGGTCTGTATCCACGGTCAGATCGATCATATCGCGCATTTCTTCCCGGACATTTTCCCAGCAGGAGCGGGAGATCATATTGGGCCAGTTCTCCGCTGTAAAATGACGGTAAAGTCCCGGTGAGATGCCGGCACTGATCAGAGCGGCTTCGATCAGAAAGGTTCCGCTTCCGCAGAAGGGATCAACAAGGATCCTGCCTGGTTTCCATGGGGTAAGCATCAGAAGGCCCGCGGCGAGATTTTCGGCGATCGGTGCCTTGACCTTCATACGGCGGTAGCCCCGCTTGTGCAGAGAATCTCCTGTCGTATCGATCGCGACCGTGACTTCATCCTTCAGCAGAAAAACGCGCACCGGATAAGAAGCGCCATCTTCCGGGAAAACCTCCAGATGATAGATCTTTTTCATCCGCTCCACCATCGCCTTTTTCATAATGGACTGAATGTCGGAGGGGGAGAAGAGTCTGCTTTTGACGCTGGCCGCCTTTGTAACCCAGAACTTCGCGTTTTTCGGAAGATAGTTTTCCCAGGGCAGAGCCATAGTGCCCTGAAAGAGTTCTTCGAAGGTTTCTGCATGAAAACAGCCGATCTTTAACAGGATGCGCTCGGGAGTCCGCAGACAGATATTGGCCCGGGTAATGGCATCTTCATCGCCGGCGAAACTGACACGCCCGTCTGTGACCTCCGTAATCTCATAGCCGAGGTCATAGATCTCATTTTTAACCACGCTCTCCAATCCGAAATGGCAGGGAGCAATCAACTCATATGCCGTCATAAATGATCTTATCCTTCACTCAGTTCTGATAAACATTTAATTCTGATAAATACTCAATTATACTACCACATTCGGAGGAACTTTGAGTACCGGGGAATGCGTCAGATCCGCAAATATTCGCCTGGTTCTCTGCTTTTGCCGTGCCGACTAAAAGGCTCGGACTCTTTGATAATCCCCGGATCGGCCGGACAATATAAAAGCCCCGCCGGAAGCGGGGCTTTGAAAGACTGAAAATTATAAAAGCTGAACACCCTTTGCGGCACATTCCGCTGTGACTTCCTTCGGCCAGAGCGAACACTGGACTTCTCCGATGTGTGCCTTGCGCAGGAAGAACATGCAGATCCGGGACTGGCCGATGCCGCCGCCGATTGTATAGGGCAGTTCACAGTTCAGGATCGCCTTCTGGAACGGAAGCTCAGCACGCTCCGGGCAGCCTGCCTTCTGAAGCTGCTCCGCCAGAGAATTTTCATCTACGCTGATACCCATGGAGGACAGCTCCAGCGCGATATCCAGAACAGGATAATAAACAAGAATATCGCAGTTCAGCGCCCAGTCATCATAGTCGGGAGCTCGGCCGTCATGCGGCTTTCCGTCTGCCAGCTTGTCGCCGATCTGCATGACGCAGACAGCGCCCTTTTCACGGGCCATAAGATATTCTCTCTCCTTCGGCGTCTTGTCGGGGAATTTACTCTCAAGCTCTGATGTCGTAACAAAGAAAATATCGTGGGGAAGGATCTCCTCAATGTAGTCATAGCGGATCGCCATGTATTTTTCGGTTTTCCGAAGGGCACGGTAGACACGGTGTACGACTTCGATCAGCGTGGAAAAGCTGCGTTCTTCTTTGGTAATGATCTTTTCCCAGTCCCATTGATCTACGAAGATGGAATGGATATTGTCGGTTTCTTCATCCCGGCGGATCGCGTTCATATCGGTATAAAGACCTTCTCCGGGCTGAAAACCGTATTTCTTCAGCGCATACCGCTTCCATTTAGCCAGAGAATGAACGACTTCGGCGTTGTAATCATTCTGCTCCTTGATGCCGAAGGATACCGGACGTTCAACACCGTTCAGGTTATCATTCAGTCCGGAAGCGGGATCCACAAACAGGGGAGCGGAAACACGGAGCAGATTAAGCTGCTCTGTGAGCTGTTGCTGGAAGAAGTCTTTGACGGTCTTGATAGCAACCTGTGTTTCGTGCAGATCCAGGGGTGAGCAATAATTCTCGGGAATTACCAGATTTTTCATAAAACCTTTCACCTCACATTCTGTAAAGGGGATACCGGGCATTTCCTCAGCGGAAGGATCCGGTATCCGGGAGATCTGATTCTGTCAGATCTCAACGCATACGGTATAGGAGACATTGAAGGACATTGAAGGATCAATGTCGCCGATAAAAACAAAAACTGTTATCCATTAAAAACCTTTTTGCAAAAAAATTCAATGTGAAGGTGAAAAAACAGGACAGATATCTTAAAAATGATTAGAATCAGATGTGGAAATTAAAAAAACGGCAGGCAGTCTTTGAAGAGCAGGCGCTGAAATGACAGACCGGCAGGCAGTCCTTGAAGTGCAAATGCTGAAATGACAGGACGGCAGGCAAAATACGGAGAGCAGAGCATGGAGATCAGAATATCGGTCCGGAACCTGGTAGAGTTTATTTTAAGGTCCGGAGATCTGGACAACCGAATCCCGGCGCCTTCCGAAAAAGTCATGCAGGAAGGGTCCGCGATGCATCGACGGCTTCAGAAGGAAGCGGGCGGAGATTATCATGCGGAAGTTCCTCTGAGTACCGGCTGGCCGATCGGGGAAGATCTGCTGATCGTAGAGGGCAGAGCGGACGGTATTTTTGAAGGGGAGATTCCTGCGGAAGATGTATCTGTGACCGTACTTCCGGATGAGGAGAGCGGACTGGCTTTTGCGCCGGGCAGCGCAGTGACGATCGATGAGATCAAAACGACCTATCGAAGGCTGTCCCTGATCCGGCATCCGCAGCCGGTTCATCTGGCGCAGGCCCGCTGCTACGCGTATATGTACGCAAAGCAGAACGGACAGGAAAATATGCATATCCGGATGACCTACTGTAATCTGCTTTCCGGTAAAATCCGTTATTTTTATGAAAATATTTCTTTTCATCGCCTGGAGGAATGGTTTACGGGTGTTATGAAGGAATATGAAAAGTGGGCGTCTTTTCTGACGGCCTGGAGAGAGATTCGTCAAAGCTCGCTTCGAAAGATGTGTTTTCCGTACAGTTACCGGGAGGGACAGCGGGAACTGGCTGCCGGTGTCTATCAGACCATACTGCAGGGGAAAAAGCTTTTTCTGGAGGCACCGACGGGAACCGGAAAAACGTTGGCGGTTCTTTATCCAGCCCTGAAAGCGATGGGAGCGGATGAGGCGGAAAGAATCTTTTATCTGACAGCAAAAAACGCGGCAAGAAGTGTTGCTCAGAATACAATGACACTGCTTGCCGGTCAGGGACTTCGCTGTAAGACCTGCACCCTGACCGCAAAAGAAAAAATGTGCGCGCTGGAAAGACCGGAATGTAATCCGGAAGCCTGCCCGAGGGCAAGGGGACATTTTGACCGGATCAATGACGCGATCTACGATCTGCTCTGCAGCGAGGATTCCTTTACTATGGAAAGCACAGCTGCCTGTGCGGATAAATATCAGGTCTGTCCTTTTGAACTGAGTCTTGACATGAGCCTTTTCAGTGATGTGATCCTGTGTGACTACAATTATGTGTTTGATCCCCATGCTTATTTAAGAAGATTTTTCGCGGAAGGCCAGAAGGAAACAGCGAATCTTTTCCTGATCGATGAAGCGCATAACCTGGTGGACAGAGGGCGTGATATGTATTCCGCGGCGCTGTACAGAGAGGAGATTCTGGCGGTAAAACGACAGGTCAAGGGACATTATCCGGAGTTGGAGAAAAAACTTCTGTCCTGCTGCAGAGAAGCCTCAAAGCTGCGAAAAGATCTGCTGCAGCTGATCGAACTGGCCGGGGAAGACAGGGCCGCGGCACAGCGGCAGGGCTATTTGTCCGCCGGAGGGCAGAATGCCATGGAGCTTTCCGGGATTTCCCGCTTCGCTGACAGGATCAGCGCGGCCTGTGATGAACTGAAGGGCATTCTGGAAAGATACAGAATCCGGAGCGCAGGAGGACACCGCGTCACCAAAACGCAGAAAGAGCTGCATGAGAGCCTGCTGGAATTTTACTTCCGGATCAGTCATTTTCAGCTGATCTGTGAAAAGGCGGACCGGCATTACCGCTGTTTTGCCCGCCTGACAGAAAAAGAAGAACTGGAGATCGTTCTTCTGTGTGTGGACCCTTCCGCCAATCTGAAGGAATGCATGGACCGCGGCAAAGCAGCGGTGCTGTTTTCCGCGACCTTTCTGCCGATCCAGTACTACAAATCCCTGCTGGGGGGAACACCGGAGGATTACGAGATTTATGCCAGATCGGTTTTCGATCCGGAAAAGCAGGGTATTTTCATTCTTTCCGATGTTACCAGCCGTTTCCGGCAGCGGGGACCGGAGCAGTACAGAAGGATCGCGGATGAGATTCGCGAAATAACCAGGCAGAGGCACGGAAATTATATGGTGTTTTTTCCCTCGTACCACTTTCTGCAGCAGACAGCGGAAAGCTTTAAGCTGGGCAGCGGTGACAGGGAAGAGGTGCGGCTGCTTTGCCAGAAGGAAAAAATGAGTGAAGAGGAAAGGGAGGAATTTCTGAAGGCATTTGAACGGATCAGTGATGAGAGAACTCGGATCGGATTCTGTATTCTGGGCGGTATTTTCAGTGAAGGGATCGATTTGAAAAACGACAGCCTGATCGGCGCCCTGATCGTCGGGACAGGAATCCCGGGCGTCTGCACGGAACGTGAGATCTGCAGGGAATATTTTGACGAAGACGAAGCAGTGGGTTATGATTATGCATATCGTTTCCCGGGGATGAACAAGGTTCTGCAGGCAGCGGGTCGGGTCATCCGGACATCCGAGGATGTCGGTATTGTCGGACTTCTGGATGAACGCTTTCTGGAAAACAGCAGCAGAAGACTGTTTCCTGCGGAATGGGGCATTCCGGAGGAAACCACGCTCCGGACGATCGGCAGACGGGTCGAGCGCTTCTGGAACGAGTGGCTGTAGAAAGGGGAGAAAATGATTGTTCTTCTGGCGGGCATGCTTCCTGCGTTTTATCTGATTTATAAGATCTACAAACTGGACAGAATCGAAAAAGAACCGGTCGGGCTGTTGGTAAAGCTCTTTTTCCTGGGCGGCCTGTCGATCATTCCGGCCGTGATCCTGGAAGAGATCGGTTCTGTGATCCTGTATATGTTTCTGGATGAGACCTCTGTCCTTTATATTCTTCTGGAAAACTTCATCGTTGTCGCGATCTCCGAGGAATTTTGCAAACGGTGGTTCCTGCAGAAGACGACCCGGAAGCACCCGGCCTTTAACTACCGCTTTGACGCGGTCGTATATGCCGTTACGGTGTCGCTGGGCTTCGCGGCTTTCGAAAACGTCATCTATATTATGGACTTTGGCCTTTCAATAGCTCCGGTCCGTGCGCTGACTTCAGTCCCGCTTCACGGGATCTGCGGCGTGTTCATGGGCTTTTTCTATGGCAGCATGAAGGCCAATGACGGCTGGAATCAACAGCGGTACCTGTATGCGAAGAAGATGAGCCTGTGGGTTCCGGTGCTGATCCATGGTTTTTATGATTTCTGCGCCAGCATGGAGGAGGATTCCTATACCCTGATCTGGCTGGCATTTATTGTGATCTTATATATTTTTGTATTCCGCTTTCTTAAGAATATTTCGCGGAACGACGCACCGGTTTGAGGAACAGGCGAAAAAGCGTGCCATTTTCATCCGGCAGACTGCCGGTAGCTTTGAGGCAGCTGCGGATGGATCATAAAAGAACAGACGGATAAAGGAAAAATAAAAGGTGAAGAAAAGCTTAATCGGGGCAACACGGATTGTGTATGCGGCAGTGACTGTGCTGCTTGGTCTTTCTGTGAACACCCTGCCGGCAGCCGCCGGGGGTGTGGGCTACGGCTTTCATCAGACACTGGAGGGAGTCAAGTGGATGACGGAGAGCGGCAAATGGCTGGCAAACAGCTGGCTGATCCATGAGGGAAAATCTTATCATCTGGATGAAAACGGCGTTTTTCAGCATGGCTGGACTCCGATCGACGGATCGGTCTATTATCTGCTGCCGGATGGGGGCTACTATACCGGATGGCAGCTGATAGACGGCAGTATTTATTACTTTGACGCGGACGGAAAGCTGGCGGTCAATACTGTTGTGGAGGGTCACAGGATCGGAGAGGACGGGAAATATATTCCGGAGCCCGATACCCCGGTGACTGTTTCGGCAAAAAAGCAGATACAGCAGACGCAGGGCACTGAAGGCTCTGATTCCACCATGGCGCAGTATCTGAATTCGATTATTGACTCTGTTTGTACAGACGGTATGAGTACCGAACAGAAACTGAAAGCCTGCTATCAGTATATTATGGATCACACCTCGTATCTTCGCTCCTATGACACACCCTCCGGAGATTGGGTCGCAAAATACGCGTCTGAAGCGTTGACCACCGGAAAGGGGAACTGCTACCGTTACGCGGCGGCCTTTGCGTGTCTTGCAAAGCAGCTTGGCTATCCTGTTAAGGTCGTGACCGGACAGATCCAGGCTGTTAAAGGCGGAACAACACCGCATGCCTGGGTGGAAATAGTTACAGAGGGGGACTGGTATGTCTATGACTGCGAAATGCAGGATTCCAAGGGGCAGGATCTTTATCACAGAACCTATGAAAATTATCCGATTAAACCGCTGAACAAGGAAACGGAGTGGGCGGTGATCTATTAACAGGAGAACCTTGAAGAATGAGCTTTTCGTCGATTTCTTTTGTCTGCTTTTTTCTGCCGGCCGCGGTCCTGCTTTATCAGGCCGCTGCCGCCTCAAAAATCCGAAAAGGAACTCTGATTTTTATCAGTCTGCTGTTTTATGCGGCAGGGGCAGTGAAATTTCTGCCGCTGCTGCTTTTTATGTGTTTTCTGAACTATATTCTGGCGATTCTGATCGGCCGCGGCCGCGATTGTCCGGAAACAACATCCCGGAAGGCAGCGCTTTGGCTGATCATCGGTATTATACTGAATTTCGGACTCCTGGCCTGTTACAAATACGTGGGGATGCTGAAAGAAACAGTAAGTTTATTGACCGGTACGCCGGCCGGGAGTGAAAGTACAGCCGCGGCAGCGGTACTTCCGCTCGGAATTTCCTTCTTTACCTTTCAGCTGACCTCTTATCTGGCGGATGTATACCGGGGGAAAACGCCCGCAGACCGGAATTTTGCCAATGTTCTTTTGTATACTTCCTTTTTCCCGAAAATGACAGCGGGACCGATCGTTTCCTATCAGAATTTTTTTGACGGAGTATATTCCGGAAGGATCCCCCCGGAGCAGCTTTCCGCCGGGGCGCGCAGATTTATTTTCGGTCTTTCAAAAAAGGTGCTGATCTCAGATGTCCTCGGCGTCACCGTGGATTATGTATATGGTCTTTCACAGGCGGAGCTGTCGCTTCCTGCCGCCTGGCTGGGCGCACTCTCTTATATGCTTCAGATCTACTTTGACTTTTCGGGATACAGTGATATGGCGATCGGCCTTGGGCAGCTGTTCGGCTTTTCATTGCCGGAAAATTTCCGGACGCCCTATGCTTCCGGCAGTATGCGGGAATTCTGGCGCCGGTGGCACATGACGCTGAATCTGTGGTTTCGGGATTATGTCTATATTCCGCTCGGCGGAAACCGCAGGGGAAAAGGCCGTACGATGCTGAATCAGCTGATCGTTTTTTTCTTTACCGGTCTTTGGCACGGGGCCAGCTGGAACTTTGTGCTGTGGGGATTGTTTCATGGTCTTTTCTGTATGCTGGAAAGCTGTTTTCCTGCTTTTTTGACAAAGCTGAAGGCCTTCCGGCATCTGTATGTATGGTTGGTGACCCTGATCGGCTTTGTGCTTTTCCGGGCAGGAACCCTTTATGATGCCGGCAGAATCCTGGGCAGTATGCTGGGGCTGGGAGGACTGATGCCGGATCTTCTGCAAAAGGCCTGTCTGAACGCGATGCTGAGCAGACAGTTTATTATGATTCTGGCAGCAGGAATCCTGCTGTCATTTCCATGGCGAATACCGGTATATCGGCGGACAGCTCAAGGGGGACCTCTTTCTGAACTGAAAAAGCAGAAAATTGCGGAAGGAATATCAATCCTGCTTCTGATTCTTTGTCTGACGGCAATGTCCGCAGGCTCCTATAAAGCCTTTATCTATACGCAATTTTGAGAAGGTATGGATTACAGAGAACATTCAATGAAAAAAATAAGACTGAAAAATTATCTCTACCCGGTTATTCTGCTGCTTCTGTGTCTTTTTCCGTCGGTCGGTATGCTGTGGCATCCGACGACAGAAGCGATCGGAAACAGTACGGGCGCTGCAAAACCGGTACTCCGGACATCGGAAGGCTGGAATATCGAATATCTGACCGAACTGCAGAATTATCTGGAGGATCATTTTGCGTACCGTCCGGAGCTGATCTCCGCCCAGGCACACCTTCAGGGCAGTGTTTTCGGGACCTCTGCCGCCGACGGCGTGATCTACGGACAAAATAATGTTTTGTATTACGAAGCGACACTGGATGATTATCAGAAGAAAAATCTATCTTCGGATCGACAGCTGTTCAATATGGCACACAATGTATATCTGATGCAGGAATATACACAGCTGCTGGGGAAAAACTTTATTTTTACGATTGCCCCCAATAAAAATTCATTGTACGCAGACAATATGCCCGAGCGTCTTCAGGTTCAGGTAGGGGAGAAAAGTGACGCCGAGCGGCTGCTGCCGTATCTGGAGGCGGAGGGCGTCCGGTATGTGGATCTGTTTGCGCTGTTCCGGGCTCAGAAGGAAAATCTGTATTATCTTCGGGATTCCCACTGGAACAATAAGGGCGCATTGCTGGTTTATAATACGCTGATGGATGCTGCGGGAATCGATCACGAGCGCTATGATGCGGTGATTCCCGAACAGATGGAATACTCCGGAGATCTGAATGAAATGCTCTATCCGGTCTGGGGAAATACGGAAACGGACTACCGGTTTCTGAAGGAGCCTTCCTATGAGATCCTGCAGGAGGATGCGACAGTGGAAAGTGATTTCGTTTCGACCTTCAATCCTTCGGGGAGCGGGAATCTTCTGATGTACCGGGACTCCTTCGGCAACACCTTGATCCCCTATTTCGCCGAGCATTATGCTTCCGCTGTTTTTTCAAAAAGGGTACCCTACACCATGA
>R20__coassemble_1675_pt1 | contig 11441 bp, 8 predicted proteins | sample R20__metabat2_low_PE_019 | metagenome-assembled genome bin R20 | reverse complement strand
ATCGATTGAAAAATAATTGCCCTTCACGCCGTACTGAGAGAGCATCAGCTGTCCGTAAACTTCAAATACATGCGTATGCTTCAGCTTTTCTTCTCCGAGTTTTTCAAACGCCAGCGCGTCCTTCCGATTCAGCCCGGTATTCATAATGATTCATCCTTTGCCAGCACAGGAAGCTCCGATTCAAACATAGGATACATTTCCAGCTTGAATTTATTCCACTTCCGTTTACGATCGATCAGTGCCTTCTTTTCTTCGTCCTCTATGATGCCTTCTCTCAGATACTGGTCCAGCATGGCATAGGTAAAGCCAAGATTATCCTCATCGGTTTTGCCGCAAAGCCCGTCAGAGGGAGCTTTGTCCACGAGTACCTCCGGCAGACCCAGCTCTCTGCCGATCGCCTTGACCTCCTGAACGGTCAGCTTTCCGAGAGGCCCGAAATCTCCGGCGGCATCTCCGTATCGCGTGGAATATCCGACCCAGTCCTCAGACTGATTGCAGGTATTGACCACCCGTCCGTTCATACTCTGACTGACGGCATAAACCGTAGCCATCCGGATACGGGGGGCCAGATTGACCATGGTCTGGCTGCTCAGTTCCAGCTGCATTCCGTGCTGCTCACCGCTTTGAATAGCCTGTATCGCTCCGTCATAGGCAGCCTTAATGTTGACAACGACATAGCGGATACCCAGATGTTCCACCAACAGCCTGGACATATCGATATCTGCCTGTTCCCCGTTGGGCATCAGGACGCCGATTACCCGATCCTTTCCCAAAGCCTCAACACAGAGTGCTGCGCAGACCGAGCTGTCCTTACCGCCGGAGATCCCGAGCACGGCATTGCAGCCGGGGCCGTTTACTTCAAAAAACTCCCGGATCCATGCCACGACCCGGTCCTTCATTTCCTTTGCGTCAAACCGATATTCCGCCATTTTATCCTCCCGTATTCTTCCTTTTTATGTTTGTATGTATACTTTTGTGTCTGCATGCTTTTTGCTTATATGTTTTTTGGGTGAGTTTTGTTTATTTACCGCCGTATACAAACATCCGAATTTTATAAGAGCATTCTACATTTTTTGATCTCAAAATGCTATACTGGTCAAATACCTTCTCTGTGTAAATATAAACAACAGAGTTGATATACTTCATGCAGGAAGCTCAGAAGCAAAAGCTTCTAAAGCTCCGGAAAGGCAAAGCAGTCAATTATGAAAGAATATGTTATGGGCAACGGCGCCATCGCTCTGGGCGCTCTGTCTGCCGGAATCAATCTTGCTGCGGGCTATCCCGGCACTCCTTCTTCAGAGATCATTGAAACTATTGCCGCGCATCCTCATGAGGGTGTACATGTGGAATGGTCTGTCAATGAAAAGGCAGCGATGGAGGTCGCTGCCGCGGGTGCTTACAGCGGAGCCCGCTGCCTGGTCACCATGAAGCAGGTCGGCCTGAATGTAGCTTCCGACCCCCTGATGTCACTGGCTTATGTGGGCGTCAAGGGCGGAATGGTCATTGTCTCGGCGGATGATCCCGGGCCGATCTCCTCTCAGACAGAACAGGATACCCGCCGCTTCGGTGAATTCGCACGGATCCCTGTCTTCGATCCTTCCTCTCCCGAGGAAGCATATGCCATGACACTGGACGCGTTTGAACTGTCCGAAAAATACCATACACCGGTACTGCTGCGTCCCACCACACGGGTCTGTCACGCATATGCCTCCATCGATGTGCCGGAAAAGACCCTGCCGGGATCCTATGAGGGCTTTATCAAGGATACACAAAAGTGGGTCATCTTTCCCCGTCTCTCCTATCAGAATCATGGCCTGATTGAAGAACGGAACGTCACGATCAGCGATGAGTTTTCCTCCTGTCGCTTTAATACCCTGGAAGGCACTTCCTCCGGAAAAATCGTGGCCGCGTCAGGCATCAGCTTCGCCTACGCCAAAGAATTCTTAAAAGGACACCCGGAGGTGCCGCTTCTCCGGATCGGAACACCCTTCCCCTTCCCGGAACGTTTTGCCCTGGAAGCCATCCGTGACGCCGAAGAGGTACTTTGCCTGGAAGAGCTGAGTCCCTTTATGGAAGAGCATCTGCTGCAGCTGGCCGGAAAGCATCATCTGAAAACAGTGATCTCCGGAAAGCTCAACGGCAAAGTCCCGCATAACGGAGAGCTCAGTGTCAACAAAATAGGAGAGATCCTGAGCGTTTTCCTTGATCTGGATACATCTGCCCCCGGGCTGGATCTTTCTGATATGCCGGCTCTCCCCGCCCGTCCGCCGGTGCTCTGCGCCGGTTGTCCTCACCGTGCCTCCTTCTATGCCGTAAAACAGGCTACAAAAGGCAGAAAGGCCATATACTGCGGAGATATCGGCTGCTATACACTCGGAAATGCCATGCCGTTGGACATGACGGATACCTGTCTGTGCATGGGTGCCGGTGTCAATATGGCCCAGGGCTTCAATCATCTGGCGCCCGATACAGAAACCTACGCCTTTGTCGGAGATTCCACATTCTTTGCTTCCGGCATCACAGGAGTGGTAAACGGTGTTTATAACAACGCGAATATGACGCTTGTGGTTCTGGATAATTCCACGACCGCCATGACCGGTCATCAGCCCCATCCCGGCACCGGCAGGAATATGATGGGAGATATCGTCGCAAAGATCAGTATCGAAAAGATTCTGGAGGGCATCGGTCTCACCCGGATTCTGACCGTTGATCCTCTGGATCTTCCCGCTGCGGTCGCCGCTGTAAAGGAATGTCAGGAGCTTCCCGGTGTCAAAGCCATCATTTTCAAATCACCCTGCATCGCCCTGATCAGATCCTCCGGCAGCTGCACCATTGATAAAAACAGCTGTATCAACTGCAGAAAATGTATCCGGGAGATCGGCTGCCCCGGTCTGATCATTTCAGACGGACAAGTCAGCATTGATTCTTCTCTCTGTACCGGCTGCGGTCTCTGTTCTCAGATCTGCCCGGTTCATGCTATCGGAGGTGCCTGCCATGAATAAAGATATTCTGATCTGCGGTGTCGGCGGTCAGGGAACGATCCTGGCCTCCAAAATTCTGGCCGGATCCGCAATGAAAAGCGGAAACCCCGTTCATACGGCCGAAACCATCGGTATGTCTCAAAGGGGCGGCTCTGTCACCAGTCATATCCGGATCGGAGACAGCGCTTTTTCCCCGCTGATCCCTCTGGGCGGAGCGGATATGATCCTGTCCTTTGAGCCGTCCGAAGCGGTACGATGCCTTCCTTATCTGAAAAAAGAAGGAATCGTGATCACCAATACCGTTCCTACCAGGCCTGTCACGGAATCACTTCGTCCGACCGGCTATGACGGCACTGAAATGCTCTCCTACCTTCAGAGCAAATGTACCTGTATTCCTGTGGACGGGGCAAAAGCCTGCTCGGAATTTCATTCCATGAAATTTCTGAACATCGTCCTTCTGGGTGTCGCGGCCGGTACAGGGCGGCTGGAGCTTGAAAAGGATATCTTTCTGCAGGAGATCGAAAATCGGGTTCCCGAACGTTTCCGGGAGAACAATCTGGCTGCCTTCCGGAAAGGGTTTGAACTTTCCGGAAGTAAATTTTAAGACCTTCACCTATTTACACGGCTGTCTGTCCGGGAGCGCCGCAGACAGCGCTGACGCAGACCGTGCTCAGTGTCCGGCCGGCGGCTTTTAACAGCTGACGCTCCGAAATGAGGAATATTATGAAATTATCTGCTTTACAACTGGATCTGGTGGACCGCCAGATCAAACGACTGATTGCTACTGACAGCTACTATGGTCAGAAATATCGGGAGATGGGCATTACCGGCTGCGCTTCCCAGGAAGAATTTGAAGCGCTTCCTTTTTCGAGCAAAGATGATCTCCGCAATGCCTATCCGCTCGGAATCCAGGCCGTCCCGGATGAAGAAATCGTCCGGATCCATTCTTCCTCCGGCACCACCGGCAAGCCTGTCATTATCCCCTACACAGCCAGGGATGTCGATGACTGGGCCACGATGTTCGCCCGCTGCTATGAGACCGCGGGCATTACCCGAAAGGATCGTATTCAGATCACCCCGGGCTACGGTCTGTGGACAGCCGGCATCGGTTTTCAGGCCGGTTGTGAAAAGCTCGGCGCCATGGCGATCCCAATGGGACCCGGCAATACTGAAAAGCAGCTTCAGATGATGCAGGATCTCGATGCGACCGTTCTGTGCGCAACCTCCTCATATGCGCTGCTCCTGGCCGAAGAAGTTGATAAGCGCGGCCTGAAGGACAAGATCTCTCTGAAAAAAGGGGTGATCGGTTCTGAAAGATGGAGTGAAAAGAAGCGGGAATATATCCGTGAAAAGCTGGGAATCGAGCTTTATGACATTTACGGTCTGACAGAAATCTACGGCCCCGGTATCGGTGTCAACTGCCCGGATCAGGAGGGCATGCATTACTGGGATGATTATCTCTATATTGAGATCATTGATCCTGTCAGCGGGGAACCGGTCGAAGACGGGCAGCCCGGCGAGATCGTCATTACCACACTGGTGAAAGAAGGGGCTCCGCTTCTTCGTTTCCGTACGCATGATCTTTCAAGGATTATCCCGGGTCAGTGTACCTGCGGCCGCTGCTACCCCCGTCTGGATATTATCAAGGGCAGAAGCGACGATATGTTCAAAGTCCACGGTGTCAATATGTTCCCGTCCCAGGTTGAAGAGCTGCTGGCACAGGTCGACGGTGTTTCCTCCGAATATGTCATCAATATCGCACACGATGACTCCATCAACAAGGATGTGCTTCTGCTGACCGCAGAGGCGGAAGGACGGGTGAATTTTGAGTCAGCCGCCAGAACCATCACCGCGCTGTTCAAATCCAAGATGAACTGCACGCCCAGAGTCACGGTAGTTCCGGTCGGCACCCTTCCGCGCTCCGAAAAGAAGACGAAGAGAGTCATCGATCACAGAGAGTGATAAGTTTCTCCTTCGGGAGATCCATTCACATACTGAAAATAATTTGAGACTTCGGAGAGATACTCAGCCTGCCGGCATTTCCCGGGTACCTCTCCAAAGTCTCTTTTTATGCAGCTGTACACAGTTCTACGATAGCTTGTCTCAGTCCGGGAATACCTGGCGCTCCCAGGCTTCCGCACCGGATGAGAAGTCACTGTTCATCAGTTCGTTTCTTTCCTCCAGATTTTCCAGCATGGACATGTACTGGGAATCGATCGGCTTCTGCGCGGATTTTTTCACAACATCCGCAGCGAGAAGCTTTGCGGTCGCCTCCGGACTCTTAATCGTTCCGGCTCCGCCGACACACCCTCCGGGGCAACCCATGCCTTCCAGCAGATACCCGTTATATTTTCCGAGTTTAGCCAGGGTCAGAAGCTTACGGCAGTCCGCCAGACCTTCTGCCTGGGCGATTTTGACCTCCCGGTCAGGCTCCAGCTGATGGATCCGGTTCTTTACTGCTTCCGCAACACCGCCGGAACTGGCAAAGCCGCAGCCGTCACCGCTTCCCGAATTGAAAGGCAAGTACTCCTCTTCCGTAATGTCGTCCAGCTTCACTCCTCTGGCATCCATCATGCCCGCAAGCTCTTCAAAGGTCAGGACAAAGTCCACATCGGACCGGATCGTACGTCTCATGGCCTCCAGTTTTTTCGCCGCGCAGGGGCCGACAAAAGCTACCTTACAGCCGGGATGACGTTTTTTGATCATTCTGGCCGTAAGAACCATCGGGGTCAGCGCCATGGAAATATTGCCCGCGATCTCCGGAAAATTTTTCTTCGCAAAGGCTGCCCATGCCGGACAGCAGGAGGTCGCCATAAAGGGCTTCTCCGCCGGAACCTCCTCCATGAAGTCCCTCGCCTCGGCTACAATGCACATATCCGCTCCGATCGCAACTTCCCTGGCATCCCGGAATCCCAACCTTTTAAACAGTCCGCGGATCTTAACATTGTCCCCGTCATTTCCGAACTGTCCTACAAAAGCCGGTGCCACTGCCGCATAGATCTTCTCACCTTCCCGGATTGCCTTGACACACTGATAGATCTGGCTCTTGTCCACGATTGCTCCGAAAGGACAGGATACCAGACACTGTCCGCAGGAAACGCATTTCTCCGGATCGATAGAAGCTCTGCCGCGCGCGTCACTTTTGATTGCTCCCGCGCCGCAGGCCCTGGTACAAGGTCGCTCCTGTTTGATGATCGCGCTGTAAGGGCAGACCGAGACGCATTTTCCGCACTTGATACAAAGTTCCTGATCAATATGAGATTTTCCCTCTATCATTGTGATCGCGTGTCTGGGGCAGACCTCCATACAGGGATGTTCCAGACAACCCTGACAGCCGTTGGTCACCATGACTCTTTTTTCCGGACAGGCATTGCAGGCAAAAGAAATCACATTAATCAGCGGAGGGGTATAATAATGCTCATTGATATCCGCCTTTTCCAGGCCTTCGGACAAAGGGCCGGACTGTCCGGCATCCCGCACCGGCATGCCCATTGCTGTCCGGATCCGTTCACCGAGTACCGCCCTCTCCAGAAAAATATTGGAACGGTATTTACTCTGCTCCCCGGGCAGAATGTTGAAAGGAGTCTGATCGAAATCCTCCCGGGTTCCGTTTTCGTAGGCAAATCTCGCCACCTCTGTAAATACCATATGTCTGACTGAAGATTTATTGGTCGTGATTCCCCGCATACTTTCCTCTTTTCTGCGAGCCGAATTTCAGATTCGGCGATGCAATCAGACTCGGTGCCCCGCACCGATGTCGCTTTTGAAAGGGAGGTTTTCAAACCTCTCTTTCAAAATTTCTCTCTTTTCTGCGAGCCGAATTGCAGATTTGGCGATGCATTCCCGGCTCGACAGATTCCTGAATAATGGATTTAAAATCCCATGAAACACTTAAGAATGAATATGCCTGTATCGACTTTCATTATAATATAAAATCGCGGAAGATAATATCCATCCCCCGCGATTCAACATTTGTGGCGATTTATAGGTCCAGATCAAGCTCCAGATCCTCAAACCCGGTCACAGCTGAAAACCTCCGGGTCCGGATCTCGATCATCCGGGCAATAAAGTCCGCCGAAAGTCCCAACAGCCCTGCCTGACGCAGAAGCTCACTCATATCCGACGCGGTCATATCCGGCATGCCCTGAAGGAAATCAAACATTTTTTCAAAGGCAGCCTCTCCGCTCAAGCCGGGATAAAACTGAGGGGAGCGTTCAAAATATTTCACCAGCAAATCAAAATACCACTTTCTGTCCTCTTCTGAAAGCTCCAGCGGATATGCCAGTCTGGACAATGCCATCTGCACAGAAAAATCCAGTCGGAAGGCCTCCCTGGCCAGCCGGTCAAAATACGCAATCGGTCTGTTGAAGAAATCCGCCGGTATCCGGAGAAGTGCGCCAAAGCTCCGGTCTCCTGCAAGGATCTTGTCTCTGGCGGGAGGAAGGGCGCATTCATAGATCGTACTGCCGGCCCTGTCAGTCAGATCCAGCCACCGTAAGGCTGCGGAATGATCAAAAGCAGTCTGTGCCACGGCTGTGGATTCACCTAAATACCGATGCTCCGGGCTTCCCCCGCTTTTCTTTGTTTCAGGGCATCTCACGGATAGCCTGATAATTCCGCAGCTGTTGAAAAGATGTGCCCCAAGGCTTTTGATCGTTGAGGGAAGCTGCAGCTCCTTCAGCTCATGACAGCCCGCAAAGGTTCCCATATCCGGCATGACCTGATCCGTAGGCTTCGGAAAATATCCGATCGTGTCCAGACCTTCCGGTAATTCTACGCTCTGCAGGTTCGAACAGTCTCCGAAGACACCGGCCGGCAGTGACCGTACACCGACCGGAATCCGAAGTTCCTTCAGGTTATCACAATGCCAGAAAGCATGCTCCCCGATATGCCGGATCGTTTCGGGAAGGGATATGCTCGTCGGTCCCCCTTCATCACGATCCTCCGTAACCGTAAAGCGTCCCATCCGCATACCGAATACGCTGAAGCTGATCGGAGAAGAATACAGCTCATTAAATCTGGTTTCCGGTATATGAAAAGGAGCAAATGCAGTTGCGGCAACCGATACGACAGGCTTTCCTTCCAGTATCGCCGGAATGATCGCCGGACGGCTCAGTCTGGGCCATCGTATCAGCGCCCAGTTTCCGTCAGGCAGCTCCTCAAATTCAGCTGTCAGCGGCAGCTTCTTTTCTGTCGGGTCCGCTCCGCCGTTTCTGATCCGAGCGAAATCTGCGCTGACGTCCGGGACATCCCCGTCCCAGTCGTCCTCCTCCTCTTCAAAAAGAGCGGCCAGCGAAGCCCCCGGCACAACAGTCTGCTTTTCACTCTCCGGAGTCTTGTCCCGAAAGATTTCACCCGGCTCACCTTTCTCCGTTATCAAAAACTTCAATATCTTCATGGGTGCAATTCGTCCAATATCAATCTGCTGTCAAATTCTGCGTTTTTTCTTCAGATCATTCCGGTGAGGTCGATCTGCCGCAGCAGCTGCTCTTCCTGCCGGTGCAGCAGCAGTTCCCGGCTGGCATTAAAATAATCCGTACTCAGGAACTGACCGATAAAGGCAGTGGCCGCCGGCGTTACTGTCAGATCGTTGACAGCCATGGACAGCTCCACTCCCTTGCCAAACGCTTCTTCCAGAAACTTCAGCATATTGCCGATCTGTGCCTGCACCGCAGCGACCTGATGCTGAAGCGTGCTGACTTCTTCCTTATACAGCCCGCCCAGGACCTTGAACGGAATATCTGCTGCCGAAGCGCCGGAAAGCTTTTCATGCCAGCTTCCTGTCATCACCGCAAGATCCAGATAAGTCCGCTTCTTTGCGGCAGAAACCTTTTCCGCGATGTTTCTCCATTGATCTTCCATCGCGGCAAGAGCCGTCAGGGTGTCGCCTGGCTTTGCCAGCTCTGCCTTTTGTTCCTTAAGTGTCCCGACACAGAGTGCCAACGCTTCATGCCGGGTCGTACAGCGGCTCATTCCGTCAAATACCGCCTCCAACAGGAGACTTACCAGACTCATTTTCTCATCCATTTTAGCGGAACGGGCCTGCAGAAGGGTATCCTCATCCCACTGTCCGTTCAGCAGCTCTTCCACCCGGTAAACCTGACGGTACTTCTGATACAGCTCATAATAGATTGCAAAATCTCTGGCGACCTGCTTATTTTGAAGGTATTGTGTCGTCAGTGCCTCAGAAACCGGCAGTTCCAGCTCCTCGTGGTACTGCAGGATCTCAGAAAGATCCTCCCAGGCTCTTGGGGTCACGACCGTCAGGCCGTCCACCGTCGTTTCAACCTTATAAAAATCCTCCTGACGGATGTCCAGATAACTGATCACACACCTGCTCACCTGATTTTCAAGCGCATATTTTTTCCAGGCCGGATAGTTCGGCTCAATCTCCAGCATTTTCAGACGATCTCTTGTCGCGGCATCGAATTCCCGCACACTTTTGTTGAATCTCGGAGGATTGCCGGCAGTCACAACGACCCAGCCCTCCGGGATCTGATGACCGCCGAAAATCTTATACTGCAGAAACAGCAGCATGGAAGGCGCCAGTGTCTCCGATACACAATTGATCTCATCCAGAAACAGAATGCCCTCCTGATGACCGGTTTCTCTCATGCAGTCATAAATGCTGGCAATGATCTCACTCATGGTATATTCACTGACCTGATAGGTTTTGCCGGCATATTCCTTTTCCACAATGACCGGAAGTCCGATCGCGGACTGTCTGGTGTGATGCGTCATGGAATAACTGACCAGTCCGAGGTTCAGTTCCTCCGCGACCTGCTGCATGATTGCTGTCTTTCCGAGTCCCGGCGCACCCTTTAAAAATACGGGTCTCTGATGCACCAGCGGCATCCGGTAATGACCCAGAGCATCCTTCTGAAGATAGATCTGTACAGTATTTTTGATCTGCTCCTTAGCGCTTGCGATATCCATGATCGTCATTCTCCTTTAGGTTTCTGTATTTTTCAGCATACGGATATTATCACTGGTCAGAACAGCCCGGATCGCCCATGGCGGTACATGCGGACTGATATAATCATCCCGATTGAAAATAAAAGCGGTCTTATAGTCCGGAGCCTTGTCCGGATAGGTTCCGACACCATCTGTAAAATAAATGAGGCCGTTAAGCTCTGTCAGGACTTTTGTTTCAATCAATCGGTCCACATATTCAAAAACCGGTCTGAAATCCGTCCCGCCGAAGCCTCTCAGCTTCAGCCTTGGAATCAGTTCCTCCAGCTGATCCAGATTTGTCAGCCGTTCCACCTGCTGAACCTCCGCGTCACACTGAATCAGGTAAATCTCCACCTGGGTGGTAAAGGATCCGCTCTGTCTGAGAATATTACAGGTCCGCTGCAAAAAGTCCTGGACAATCTCGCCCTGTACCGATCCCGAGGTATCGATCGCGATCACAAACTCACGGATTCGTTTGTCATCTTTGAATTCCAGCGGTTCGATCAGCGGAATATTTCCGTAGGTCTTTAAGCCGTAAGTATAATAAATCAGATCAAAGGCATCATCCGACAGCTGCATAACTTCGTTTTCCGCCCCGAAGCGTCTCAGAAACTCTCCGTAATCACATTCCTCGAAGGTAATGGGAGAAAGCCCGTCCATCAAGGCGCCTGCTCTTTTACCGTGCCTGTAGCTGAAGGTCTGAAGATCCGCTTTGGCCTGACGGGCCAGCTGCTTCCATTCCTTCCGGGTATTTTCCATCCGGCGTTTTTGAATCTCTTCTTCGGTCTGATCCTCGTCTTCTTCGTTTCCCTGTTCAGAAAGCTCCTCCACCGGCTCCTCCGATACTTCGGCCTGATCCTCCAGGTTGATCCGCTTTCCGCCTTTTTGGGCCGCGCTGCCCTTTCGGACGTTCAGATACCAGAAAACATGAAGATCTCTCTCGTAAAGCTTTTGCAGCTCCCGAAGTGTTTCCGCATCATACTGACGTTCCAGAAGGAAATTATAGATCTCTTCCGCTGTCATGTGCGGACACAGTTCCCGGAAAGTCAGCAGCCTCTCTGACTGCGCCGCGTCATTTTCTGCAGTGCAGGAAGGGATCTCAAGCTGGTGTATGATCTCCTCCACTGACATGTCACAGGCAATCGACCACAGCCTGTTGTCCTTTTCCTGACGCTGAAACGGGTGCCCCAGCAGGCAATGCAGGATCAGATGCAGCAGGCACCTGTTCGGAGGATGTCCCTCCTTCTTAAAATAACGCAGGATATACGCCGGTGAATAGTACAGACTTCTGCCGTCCGTTGCCAGAAGTCCCGGAAGCTCATTAACGGGGCTGGTATATAATCTTTCCAGGGAAGAGGAGAGGAAACGAAGATCCGCTGTCAGCCGGCTCTGAGCAAGCACGATAATCCGGGCAGCAAGCTCTGACATTTCCTGTGTGATTTCAGCCATTTTCCTCCTTCCTCTGTCAGGAGCGGATTTCACGCCTCCTGCACAATTATCCAATAC
>R20__coassemble_1662_pt1 | contig 11475 bp, 9 predicted proteins | sample R20__metabat2_low_PE_019 | metagenome-assembled genome bin R20 | reverse complement strand
CGGAAGACCGGACTGGTGCGGCGAAAGGACCTCCGGAGTATCCGGGCAGATCATTGCTCAGACTGCGGCTGCCTTCCGACTGTTTCCGCACAGACTGCGCGGAGCCGGGCATTTCATGGCTGTCCTGAAAAAAAGCGGTACACCGACTCCGGCTGTCGGGAGAACGGATAAAAGCAGAATCGATCCCAAAGCACTTCGGCTGTGGAAGGAGTTTGTTGATTCTGAATTAAACGGGGAAGCATGTAAAGCACTGACAGAAGGAGTGCCGGTCCTGTTCGGAGAAGAACTGAGTCTGCTGCCGCGGCAGCTTCCTCTGAAGGGACTCAGGATTCTTCGGCCCGGTCTGCACCTGGGAGGCATTCGGAAGGATCGCTTCGAGCCTTCTCATGCGCTGGCGCTTGCTTTAAAACAGGAGCAGGTCAGGATCCGGGTCAACCTTTCCCCCGCGGAGGCTGCCGCTTATCTTCGGGGCGATACACTTCAGCTGCCGGAGGAACTGGCCCGGGAAAAGGGCTGGGCCCTGGTCCTGGTCTGCGGCAGGAGCATCGGCTGGGGAAAGGCTTCCGGCGGAAAACTCAAAAACCATTATCCGAAGGGACTGCGCAGAAGTTGAAAATGTCTTCCGGCTTTTGCTATAATCGTCTCCTGAAATATTTTCGGAAACAGAGTGAATTCATGCGGAATATCTGATGCCGGGCATCAATGCTCTCCGTTTTTTTCAATTCTGATATTATTCTGCTAAACAGTACGGAGCGGATCATGATCAACAAAGCAACCAATATGCAGAGGGATATCCTTGTTCTGAATCTGAAAAAGGAGCTGAAGGATTTTCTGAAGCAGAAATACGACACGACGCTGGCCGAATGCACCAATGAAGAGCTTTACTATACACTGCTGGCGCTGTGCAAAAAGTTTCTGGCGGTCACGGAGAGAAATACCGGAGAGAAAAAGGTCTATTATATTTCCGCGGAATATATGATCGGCAGACTGCTGACCAACAATCTGGTGAATATGGGGATCTACGACAGGGTCGAGGAGATTCTGCAGATTGAGGGAAGAAGTCTGGAGGATCTGGAGGATCTGGAGAAGGAATCGGCGCTGGGAAGCGGCGCACTCGGAAGACTGGCGGCCTGTTTTATCGATATGATGGCTACAGAGGGGATCCCTGCCGAGGCACTGGGACTGAATTATCATTACGGGCTTTTCAGGCAGGTGCTGCAGGACCATCTCCAAAAGGCTGAGAAGGATGACTGGCTCGAGGATGAATCCTGGGAAAATGCGACTGCAGTCTCCTTTGAGGTCAGCTTCGGCAGGCAGAAGGTCCGATCGCAGATGTACAACATTGATGTAGTGGGCTATAACAACGGTGTTGATGAGCTGCGGCTTTTTGATCTTGCCACCGTGGACCCGTCGATCGTGGGTGACGGGATCTCCTTTGACAAAAAGGACATTGAACGAAATCTGACGCTTTTTGTTTATCCGGACGATTCAGATGAGGACGGCCGGAAGCTCCGGCTTTATCAGCAGTATTTTCTGGCCAGCAACGCGGTGCAGTGGATTCTGCGGGAAATGAAGGCACGTCAGTACGATCTGTGGGAATTGTACGAACATGTAGTGATTCAGATCAATGATACGCACTCTTCCCTGATCATTCCGGAGCTTATCCGGATCCTGACTCAGGAAAAAGCAATCAATTTTGACAAGGCGGTTGAGATCGTCCGGAAAACCTGCGCCTATACGAACCATACGATTCAGGCGGAAGCGCTGGAGGTATGGCCGGTTTCCTGGCTGGAGGAGGTGGCTCCGCAGCTTATGCCTGTTATCCGGGAAATGGACCGCAGGATCTGGGAAAAATATCAGAATCAGGAGCTGCAGATCCTGAACGGCAATATTATCCGGATGGCCAGTATGGATATTCATTACTGCTTTTCCGTCAATGGTGTTTCTCAGGTGCATACCGGTATTTTGAAGGAAAGTGTATTTCCTGAATTTTATCGTATTTATCCAGCGAAGTTCAATAATAAGACAGACGGTGTCTCTCATAAGCGCTGGATGGTCCAGAACAATCGTGAACTGACAAAGTATCTTTCCCAGCTGATCGGAGACGCCTTCAAAAAGGATACGGTGCGCCTGGAGAAGCTGCTGGATTTCAGGGAGGATCCCAAAGTACTGGCGGAGCTGGAGGATATTCGGCGCAGACATAAGCAGGAGCTGGCGGAAAAGGCACTCAGAAAGTGGAACGGGCGGCTGGATCCGAGCGGCATCTATGATGTGCAGGCCAAGATCATTCATGAATACAAACGCCAGCAGATGAACTGCCTGTATATTATCCGGAAATGTCTGGAGATCCGTCGGGGAATTCTTCCGGCCAGGCCCATTAATTTTATTTTTGCCGGAAAGGCTTCGACGGCATACCGGGAGGCGGAAAATATCATTCATCTGATCCTGGTCCTTCAGGAGCTGATTAATTCTGATCCGGATATCCGTTCGTGGCTGCATATCCTGATGATTCCGGATTATAATGTCAGCATCGGTATGGAGCTTGTAAAGGCAGCGGATATTTCCGAGCAGATCGCACTCGGCTCCCGTGAGGCATCCGGAACCGGAAACCTGAAAATGATGATGAACGGCGCATTGACGATCGGCGCGGTGGACGGGACGAACAAGGAGATTCTGGGACTCGTGGGAGAAGACAACTTCTATGCCTTCGGAATGCTGCCTCAGCAGGCCCTGGAGCATTGGAACAACCAGGATTACAGTGGCTGGGAGCTCTATAACTCGGATCCTGAGATCCGTGAAACTGTCGATTTCATCTGTTCGGAGGAAATGCTGCGGATCGGCAGCAGGGATCGTCTGCTGCAGCTGCGGGAGTTGTTTATGAAGGATCAGTATATGTCTCTGTTGGATCTGAAGGATTATATCCGGGTCAAGGACAGGATGCTGCTGGACTATGAGGACCGCGCAGCCTGGAACCGGAAGATGCTGGTCAATATCGCTTACTCCGGTCATTTTTCCGCAGGGCGGATGGTGCAGGAATACAACCGGGATATCTGGAGGATCTGATGGACCTTTTTGAATATATGGGACAGCAGAATAAAGAGAAAGAGGCTCCCCTGGCGGCCCGGCTGCGTCCCACCTCGATTGACGAGGTCGTCGGACAGCAGCACATTATCGGCAGGGACAAGCTGCTCTATCGCGCTATCAAGGCGGATAAACTCGGATCACTGATCTTTTACGGACCGCCCGGAACCGGCAAAACCACACTGGCCCGGGTCATTGCCGGAGCGACCAGTTCTGAATTTACTCAGATCAACGCGACATCAGCCGGCAAAAAGGATATGGAAGAGGTCGTCGCGAGAGCGAAGCAGCTGCGCGGGGGCTATGGGCGCAAGACCATTCTTTTTATTGATGAGATCCATCGTTTTAACAAAGGTCAGCAGGATTATCTGCTTCCCTTTGTGGAGGACGGGACAATCACACTGATCGGTGCCACGACGGAAAATCCTTATTTTGAGGTCAACAGCGCTCTGATTTCTCGTTCGATGATTTTTGAACTGAAGCCGCTTTCCATGGAAGATATCCGGACGCTGATCCGCAGGGCGGTCACTGATTCCGAAAAGGGCATGGGATCGTTTCACGCGGTGATGGAGGAGGACGCGGAGATCTTCCTGGCAGATGTGGCGGACGGAGATGCCAGACACGCATTGAACGCGGTGGAACTGGCAATCCTGACTACACAGCGCGCTGAGGATGGATGGATCCATATCGACCTGGAGACCGCGAAGGAATGTATTCAGAAACGGGTTGCAAGGTACGACAAGAAAGGTGATAATCATTACGATACGATTTCAGCTTTTATCAAAAGTATGAGGGGATCGGATCCTGACGCCGCGGTCTACTATCTGGCCAGAATGCTTCAGGCGGGAGAACAGCCGGAATTTGTGGCCAGAAGAATCATGATCTGCGCGGCTGAGGATGTTGGCAATGCGGATCCGCAGGCACTTCAGGTCGCGGTAGCTGCTTCTCTGGCGGCCGAAAGGATCGGAATGCCTGAGTCTCAGATCATCCTTTCTCAGGCCTGTGAATATGTGGCTTGCGCACCCAAAAGCAATACTGCGGTGGAATCCGTGGAGGCTGCCAACCGCCTGGTGCAGAAATACGGTAATCTTCCGATTCCTCCCTATCTGCAGGATGCTCATTATCCGCAGTCTTCTTTGCTTGGGCACGGGATCGGCTATGAATATGCCCATGCTTACAAAGATCATTACAGCACGCAGCCGCATCTGCCCGAAGAACTCCGGGAGGAGGATCTGTATCAGCCCAGTGAGAACGGGTATGAGCGGCAGATCCGGGAGCATATGAGCCGGATCACCGGGAAATCGAAATATCAGCAAAAAGAGGAACTTTTGCCGAACGGGGTTCCGCAGCCATAGTTTTTGTCGGGAAAGAACGGTCGGAATCCCGGTTTTACGGTGCCGGGAGATCGACTGAAATAGGTGCGGAAGGAAAAAACACACAATAAATACCATTAAGACATACGATAATGACGCAGCATAAAATCATGAAGGAGGAGAAACATGACAAACGCAGAAAAGGCGATCGCGCTTCATAAGGAATGGAAGGGAAAAATTTCTACTGACGCAAAGGCGGCTGTCAAATCCAGAGAGGATCTGGCACTTGCCTATACACCCGGAGTAGCGGAGCCCTGTAAGCTGATCGCGAAGGACAAGGAGGAAGCGTATACCTATACGATTAAGCAGAATACAATCGCGGTCGTTTCCGACGGAAGCGCGGTGCTCGGACTTGGAAATATCGGACCGGAAGCCGCAATGCCCGTCATGGAGGGGAAAGCTGTTCTGTTCAAGGAATTCGGAGGTGTCAACGCGTTTCCGATCTGCCTGGACACACAGGACGCGGATGAGATCGTCCGGACAGTGCAGCTGCTGGCACCGACCTTTGGCGGAATCAATCTGGAGGATATCAGCGCTCCCCGCTGCTTCGAGATTGAACGGAAGCTGAAGGAAACTCTCCGAATCCCGGTATTTCATGATGATCAGCACGGAACCGCGATCGTGGTTCTTGCGGGCATCATTAACGCTCTGAAAATCATCGGCAAAAAGAAAGAGGACTGCAGGATCGTGGTGAACGGCTCCGGCGCCGCGGGCATCGCGATTTCGAAGCTGCTGCTGGGCTACGGCTTCCGATTTCTGATCCTCTGTGATTCAAAGGGGATTGTTTCCAGCAAGTCCGAACGTCTCAACTGGATCAAAAAGGAAATGCTGGAGGTGACCAATCCGGACGATATCAGCGGAACGCTTGCCGACGCGGTCGTCGGCGCCGATATTTTTATCGGCGTATCCGCTCCCGGCGTTCTGACAGGCGAAATGGTCAGGACCATGAACCATGATGCCATCATCTTCGCCATGGCCAATCCGGTTCCTGAGATCATGCCGGATGAGGCCAGAGCCGCAGGAGCAAGGATCGTCGGAACCGGCAGAAGCGACTTCCCGAATCAGGTCAACAATGTCGTTGTTTTTCCCGGCATCTTCAAGGGCGCGCTGGAGGGCAGAGCCATTCAGATCACGGAAGAGATGAAGATGGCTGCGGCGACCGCACTGGCATCGCTGGTGAGTGACGAAGAACTCTGTGAGGATTTCATCCTTCCCGAAGCCTTTAACCCGATTGTGGCCGAAACAGTCGCAAAGGCGGTTATGGATAATATTACACCGGATAACAGACGCAGCTGATCCGATGCTGAAGACGAAAGGAACCGAAAGCATATGGCCTCTCCTCTGGCAGTATATAAGCTGACAATTTTATATATGCTTGACAGGACCGAGGGCGAGCTTCCGGTTCCTGAGCTTTCTGCGTTTCTGCTGGAAAACGGGTATGCAGGTTTTGCGGGCCTTATGCAGACCTATTCCGAAATGCAGGAAAGCGGTCTGGTACTTTCCCGTGAAGAAGGCGAAAAGGCTTCTCTGCGGATCACGGAGATCGGCAGAGAGACCCTGGGCCTTTTCAGTTCCAGTCTTTCTTCGTCGATCAAGAAACAGGCAGACCAGTGGCTCCGGAAAAATCGCTTCAGGATCCGCAGCGAAAAATCCATGACGGCGGATTATTACCGGATGACTTCCGGTAATTATGAAGTGCGTCTGGCTGTCACGGAAAAGCAGGAGCCGGTCATTGATCTGAAAATGACACTGCCGGATCTGGAATCCGCACAGAATGCGGTACGAAACTGGAAGCAGAACAGCGAAAAAATTTATCAGTGTATTGTCGAAAATCTGCTTTAAAGCAGATTTTCATTGAAAATCCGATCGGAACGTTTTACAATCTCATCATAAATATCTTATCACTGTCTTTTTTCTTCAGCGTCAGCTGTCGTTTTTTGAAAAATCAGTAAAAATCAGATAAGTCGTTTTAATATTCAGTCACCTTACAAATATATTTCAATTCAATTAAAAGAGGAACTTACTATATAACCAGAGAACAGTATGAGTCCCTTGGTGTTCAGGATCTTCGCGAGATCGCCAAAGCCCGGAAAATGAAGGGAACTTCCACGCTTAAGAAAAGTGCCTTGATCGACCGGATGCTGCAGGAAGATGAAAAGGACAGTGCTTCCGGCAGGGAACAGGCGGAGCCTGCGGCAGAGCAGCAGTCTGCCGGACAGGACAGCATGGCCGCGCAGGAACAGGAAACGGTTCAGGCCAAAAGCCATCCCCGCAAAGCGGGTCGGACACCTTCTGCCGGAGCCCGGAGCAGTCATCCTTCCGGAAAGACGACAAGAGCAGGAAAACGCAATGCTTCAGCGGTACAGGCAAAGACCGCGGCTTCTTCCGAACAGGAAACAGCGGAAGTAAAAACAGACGGGCAGGCAGCGGCGCAGACTGCGGAAATGAAAGAGCCGGCGCAGGACCAAAAGGAGGCTGTCGAAGCGGAAGGGAAGACTTCTGATGAAAAAAACACTGAGCCGGAATCGGTTATGCAGGACAATCAGAGGGAAAATTTCCAGGAGAATCGTCCGCAGGAGAATCGCCCTCAGTCCGGACCGATGAGCGAGCTGGACAGCGGACAGATCGCTTACGGGATCCTTGATGTGATGGATGATGGCTTCGGTTTTATCAGAAGCGCCAATTATCTGCCGGGAAATAACGATATCTATGTGGCACCCAGTCAGATCCGCCGTTTCGGCATGAAGACCGGTGACATGATCGAAGGCAATGTCCGGGTGAGAACACAGGGAGAAAAGTTCAGCGCACTTTTATATGTCCGGTCCATCAACGGCTTTCGTCCGGAGGAGGCCAGGAGACGCTGTACCTTTGAAGATATGATTCCTGTTTTTCCCGACGAAAAGATTACGCTTGAGAAGCCGGGCGGGAGTATTTCCATGCGGATTATGGATATGATGTGTCCGGTGGGGAAGGGGCAGAGAGGTCTTATCGTTTCTCCGCCCAAGGCCGGCAAAACAACACTGATGAAAGAGATCGCCAGATCCATTACCGCCAATCAGCCGGATATTCATCTGATTATTCTGTTGATCGATGAAAGACCCGAGGAAGTGACCGATATGAAGGAGGCAATCGTCGGGGACAATGTGGAAGTGATCTATTCGACCTTTGATGAAACACCGGAGCATCACAAACGTGTATCCGAAATGGTAATTGAGCGGGCCAAACGTCTGGTGGAACACCGGAGGGGTGTCGTGATCCTGCTTGACAGTATCACGCGGCTGACCCGTGCGTATAATCTGTGCGAAACGCCCAGCGGACGGACCCTTTCCGGTGGTCTGGATCCGGCGGCACTGCATATGCCCAAGCGTTTCTTCGGCGCGGCCAGAAATATGAGAGGAGGCGGAAGCCTGACGATCCTCGCGACCGCCCTGATTGATACCGGAAGTAAGATGGATGATGTGGTCTATGAGGAATTCAAGGGAACCGGCAACATGGAAATGGTTCTGGACCGCAAACTGTCCGAACGGAGAATCTTCCCCGCAGTCGATATGCAGAAATCCGGCACGCGAAGAGACGACCTGCTTCTGACAGCGGAAGAGCTGGAGAGCATCAACACGCTGCGAAGGGCCTTTAACGGCATGAAATCCGAGGAATCGGTGGACCACGTGCTGGAGCTGTTTACCAAGACCAGAAACAACGCCGAATTTGTGCAGATGGTCAAAAAATTCAGATGGACATTCTGATTCACTCTGCTGTCGGACGAAGAAAATCCTCGACGCCCCTGCTCAGAACGGAGTTGTGGAAACGCGGATCGAAGGTAACGTCCTCCTGAAACCAGGACAGGGGAAGGAAGGCATCGGCCTCCTTCTGATCATGGAATTCTACTTCAGCAAGCATGAGGCCCTGATAGACTCCTTCAAAAATATCCAGCTCGACCTTCAGCTCCCTTCCGGCCTGCGGCGCCGGAATATAACCGTCTTTCCACTGCGGCTCCGGGATCGGAATCAGATATCTTTTTTTGGTCAGCAGGATCCCATCGGCCTTGGCTCGAAGGTGCATATAAGCCTCTTCATTCAGCGGCAGATTATATTCCTCGCGGGAAAGCATGCCGCTTCCCTTGTAAGTCATATAATAAGAGTCGTTTTCTCTGCGGATCCGGACAACCGGATCCGTACAGAGATAAGCCTGTTCGATCACATGACATTCATAGTCCCCGAGGGGAGGAAGCTCCCGGATCGTGTATTTTCTTTCAATTTCCACAGGGGTCATTTTTTCTGCCTTTCTTTATGCTGATAGCTGATGATGTACGCACTTTTTGCTGTGCTTATTCCTTCTTCAGCAGGTATTTCATCAGATCGGAACGGGTCACGATGCCGATAAAGGCACCGCCGTCATCGACGACGGGAACAAAATTCTGGTTGATCGCATAGGAGAATAGGTCCTCGATCCTGGCGTCCACCCGTACCGGAGCGTAGTCCCGCCGCCTTCGAATCGCCATCAGAGGGCGGTCCTCCGCGGCCCGGAGATTTAAATTGGAATAGCGCTTGATCTCCCAGAGCAGATCTCCCTCACAGAGAGTACCGAGATAGGTACCTGTTTGTTCGTCAATGATGGGAATGGTACTGAACTGCCGCCGCTCCATTTTTTCCAGAACCTGGCGCAGAGAGTCGGAGGCCTCCACATAGGCGACATCCTTTTTGGGGGTCAGAAAAAACAATATATTCATTCAGGCTCCTTTGAAACGGGATCAGCAGTGTACGATCTTTCGCTCCAGTTCATCCGCGGCTTCCTGTCCCAGATAGTGAGCAACAATGGCAAGCCCGAAGGGGATGGCTGTTCCCATGGCCTGACTGGTGATAATATTGCCGCAGACAGTAACCGGCTCTTTGGTCAGCTTCGCGCCGCACTCCGTCAGGATCTCGTACATAGAGGGATTGCAGGTGGCGGGTTTATCCTTTAAAAGCCCGAGCTTTGCCGGAATGGTGGGAGCGGCGCAGATCGCCGCCAGCTGTTTTCCGCTCCGGCAGTAAGAGAGGATCTCATCCGTAAGCTTTTCACAGGCGGCGAGGTTAGGGGTTCCCGGAATACCGCCGGGCAGCACGATCATATCGTATTCGTCAAAATTGATCTCAGAGATCAGTGCATCCGCGGTAATGGTGATCTGATGGGAAGAAACCACGGTGCGGCTGTCGGTAACGGAAACCGTCGTGCACGGGATTTTTGCGCGGTATAACAGATCCGCTACGGTGAGAGCCTCGATTTCCTCACAGCCGTCGGCCAGAAAAAGAAGTACTTTTTTATCGGTTGTATTCATAATATTATATATGCTCCTTTGCTGTTGGAATTTATTGATACTTCTTTCTTATTATAGCGAAAATAAGGCTGTGAATGTGGAAGTTTTATGAATTGTTTCTAAACTGTTGCTGAAATTTTTTACGGGTGCGGCAGAGAACGGCGAAGGATGATTCTGATCAAAAGTTATCCATAAAGCTTACATTCCAAGGTTAGCGATGTATAATCATACAGTGTATGGTTCTATGGAAAAACGGAATAGTATTCCGATGCATTTCGGCCGCATGGTCGGAACCGGAATCACAGGATAATCAGAAAGGAATTTTATGAAGAAATTCAGTCATACAGGAATGAGAAATATCATGCTCCGTGTCGCGGCAGCCGCGGCGGCAATCCTGCTGCTCACAGGCTGCGAGAAAAAAGAAGAAACAGCGACGGTCCGGGTCGGGTCTTTGAAAGGACCGACCACAATGGGGATCGTTCATCTGATCCATGACGCGCAGGCGGGAGAAACAGAAGGAAACTATGAATTTACCATGGCGGCAGCGGCGGATGAACTGACGGGTGCCCTGGCAGCGCAGCAGCTGGACATTGCCCTGATTCCCGCGAACGCGGCTGCGATATTGTATCAGAAAACAGACGGCGGGATCCGTGTGATTGATATCAACACACTGGGCGTGCTGTACTGTCTGACCGGCAGGGAGGATATCAAAGGAATCAAGGATCTTTCCGGGAAAACAGTCTATACCACCGGACAGGGGACCACACCGGAATATGCCCTGAATTATCTCCTTTCGGAATACGGTGTTTCGGACTGCAGCCTCAGCTTCTGTTCGGAAGCGACAGAGGCGGCGGCTTATCTGCAGAAGGATCCGGATCTGATCGCCGTGCTGCCGCAGCCCTTTGTGACGGCGGCTCTTATGCAGAATGAAAACTTAAACAGTGTGTTTTCTCTGTCGGAGGAGTGGGATGCGCTGGAGAACGGATCGGGATTAGTGACCGGCGTCACGGTCGTCCGGACTGAATTCCTGGAGGAGCATCCGGAGGAGGTCCGGAAATTTCTGGAGGAACAGGAGAAGAGTGTGACCGAGGCACTGCAGGATACGGACGAAACAGCGCAGCTGATTGTAGAGCAGGGCATCATGGAAAAAGTTCCTGCCGCGAAGAAAGCCCTGCCGGAATGCAATCTGGTCTGTATCAGCGGAGATGATATGAAGGAAAAACTTTCCGGATATCTGCAGACACTGTTTGATCAGAATCCGTCTGCTGTCGGCGGTGCGATGCCGGACGAGGATTTCTACGCAAAGCTGAAATAGGCAGAACAAAAAGGACACAGATAAAGAATAAGGGACTGCAGGACAAAGAAATAAAGGATAAAAGCGGCAGAGAAAAGCAATAAAGGCCGGGAACCGCAGAACGAAAGAATGCAGAAATAAAGAACAAAGAAGAAAAGAACATAGAAGAAAAACGTAAAGAAGAAAAACGTAAAGAAGAAAAACGTAAAGAAGAAAAACGCGGGGGAATCATGAAGAAAAAAATATTGATTACACTGGGCTGGCTGGTTGTCTGGCAGCTGTTGGCTCTGCTGGTAGGCAATAAGATCCTGCTGGCGGGACCGGCGGAGGTGATTACGGCACTTGTCCGGATGGCGGGAGAGGGGCAGTTCTGGAGCTCTGTACTGTTTACAACAGGGCGGATCCTGCTGGGCTTTTTCCTGGGAACAGCGCTGGGG
>R20__coassemble_1645_pt1 | contig 11537 bp, 9 predicted proteins | sample R20__metabat2_low_PE_019 | metagenome-assembled genome bin R20 | reverse complement strand
CCTGAGCCCGCGGCATGCCGCCCTTGACAGCCGCGTCCGCCATGGCCTCAATAAACATAAACACATATGCGGGAGAAGAGCCGCTGACACCGACGACAACATCCATCAGACTCTCCTTGACCACATCTGCCGTTCCGAAGCTGCGAAGGATCTCCAGTGCCTGCTGCAGTTCATCATCAGAAACATTTTCATTGCGGCAGACCGCGGAACAGCCCTCCTGCACCAGTGCCGGAGTATTGGGCATACAGCGCACGATCTTGACCGGATGATTGAAATATTCGCTGATCCAGCGGGTGGTTCTGCCGGCCGCGACACTGATCAGAAGCTTCTGCTCATCAATGCAGTCCATAATCTCTTCCAGTACGATCGGGAACTGAACAGGCTTGACCGCCAGGATCACGATCTCACAGTTCTCCGCCACTTCACGGTTGGAGGCTGTGGTATGAATACCGAAACGGGCCTGTGCATTGCTCCGGGTCTTCTCATGTACCGCAGAGCCCAGGACATCCTCCGCCTCTACGATTCCTTCCTTCAAAATACCGCCGATCATCGCGGTAGCCATATTGCCGAGTCCGATAAATCCAAGCTTCATATTGTCCTTTCCATGCCCGCCGGGCATTTTGTCTGATTATTTGCCATTAATATACCGCCGTCTCCGGTACAGCTTTTGCAACACAGGGATCACACTGTCCGCTGCCGGGCAGCCTCAAACATCAGAATCCCCGCTGCCATGGCTGCGTTCAGGGATTCGATTCTGCCCTGCATGGGAATATAAATCCTTGCCGAAGCCGCGTCCAGCGCCTTCCTGCTGAGCCCGTTTCCCTCATTGCCGATCAGCAAGCCGCAGCCATAACGGTAATCCGCCTGAGTGTAGCTGCGTGCGGAAGCATCGAGAGCCGCAGCGTAAACCGGGATTCCACCCTCCGTGAGCCCTTTGATTTCGGCGTTCAGATCCTCGCAGATCCCGAAAGGAACCCGGAAAACAGCGCTCATGGTCGACCGGACAGTTTTGGGGTGAAACAGGTCCACACATCCCCGGCTCATCAGGACACCCGTGACCCCGGCAGCCTCCGCCGTCCGGATCATCGTTCCCAGATTTCCGGGATCCTGAATATCCTCCAGAATCAACAGAAGCGTTTCTCTTTGCAGCCGGGTCTGTCCGTTCCCTGCTTTTCCGAGCAGCTGCTCCCTGCTCCAAACCGGTTTTCGGACATCAGCTGCCGCACCCTGCGGAGTCTGAGTATCCGATATTTTTTTCATCAGTTCATCCGTCAGCAGGAAGAGCCCCGGCTGTTTACCTTCTTTTTGGGCCTCCAGAAGCTTTTGTGTCAGAGCAGCCTTTTCCTTCTGCAGATACTCCTCTGTCACATAGATCTCTTCCAGGAACTGGGGCGGAGTATCCAGCAGCAGGCGGCTTCCCTCCGCGACGAACATTCCCTCCTCCCTTCTCCGGGAAGCCTTTGTGTTCAGGAGCTGTATCCTTTTGATCCGCTGATTCTGTGCGGAGGTGATTGCTTCAGCCTGCAGCATGCTCTGATTCCTTTCCGATCTCTTTCTGTTCAGCGGGAAAGAGCCTTCGCGATCTCATACTGATATTCCGGAATTTCCTTGACCATTCCCAGCGCTTCTTCAATATCATAATCCACGACATCCCCGTGATTGATGCAGACCACCCGGTTCGTCGCGCCTTTGGCCAGAATATCGGCCGCATAGGCGCCCATAATAGAGGCATAATATCGATCCTTGGCAGTCGGAGAACCTCCCCGCTGCATATAACCCAGGATCGTTGCTCTGGTCTCAATACCTGTAGCCGCCTCGATCCTGCGGGCCATGGAAGTAGAATGTCCGATCCCCTCCGCATTGATAATGATATGATGCTTTTTGCCGCGCTTACGGTTCCGGATAATATTGTCCACCAGCTTCTGCTCATCATAATCATATTTTTCCGGAAGCAGGATATCCTCCGCGCCGTTGGCGATCCCGCACCAGAGCGCGATGTATCCGGCATTTCTTCCCATCACCTCGATGATACTGCAGCGCTCATGAGAGGAAGAGGTATCCCGGACCTTATCAATCGCCTCCATCGCAGTATTGACCGCGGTATCAAAACCGATCGTATAATCCGTGCAGGCAATATCCAGATCAATCGTGCCGGGCAGTCCGATCGTATTGATTCCGTGCCGGGCCAGCGCCTGCGCGCCCCGATAGGAGCCGTCTCCTCCGATGACAACAATTCCGTCAATACCGTGCTTTCTGCAAATCTGAGCGCCCTTTTCCTGTCCCTCCGGCGTGACAAATTCCATACACCGGGCTGTTCCCAGGATCGTGCCGCCCTTCTCAATAATATCAGACACGCTTCGCCGGTCCATATCAATGATCTCCTCGCTCAGAAGACCCTGATAGCCCCTCTGGATCCCCTTGACTGCGATCCCGTCATCCAGCGCTTTACGGACGACCGCGCGGATCGCCGCGTTCATTCCGGGGGCATCCCCGCCGCTTGTCAGCACACCGATCGTTTTAATTTCCTTCATAAGCTCTCCTTCCCAGGTTTTCATTCACTGAAGGACCACATTGTCCTCTCCGATCAGGGCCTTCAGCCGCGTCAGTATCTCCTCGTCAGCCCGGATGCCCTGTCCGGGAGGCAGCGTTTTTCTGGACCGCGGCTCCTCAATGTACAGAACGACCTGATCCTTTCCGCCGTTTTCATCGATCAGCTTTTCCAACGCTTCCCTGCAGAGCAGAAAATGCTCCCGATTGCGGAATCGTAACCAGAGTCTTCGGGGGATCTGCTCGAAGGGAGTGATCTTCTCACAGATCAGCTTCCCGTCCTTCCCGTCCTCCAGGGAAACTCTTCCCCGGATCAGGACCTTGGCGTCCTCCCGGATAAATTCCCGGCTTTCCTCATAGTTTCTCGGAAAAACAATCACCTCAACGGTTCCTGTCAGATCCTCCAGTGTCAGGAAGGTCATGACCTTCCCATTTTTGGTATATTTGATCCTGTTCTCCGTGATCAGTCCGCCTATTACAGCCGTTTCCCCGTCCTGCGCCCGGATTACCGAACCGGACAGTTCCTCGGAATCATCCAACATGAAATCCGCTGCTGTCCGCGTGACATTAGCCTTCCACAATCCCATGACCTCATCCAGCGGATGACCGCTGACATAAATGCCCAGAACTTCCTTTTCAAAGGCCAGCAGCAAATCCCGTTCATATTCCCCGACATCCGGATAAGAGACCCTGTAATCCTTTTTATCTTCTTCCGATACAAAATCAAACAGTGTCATCTGTCCGGCCATCGTGTTTTTCAGAGACTGCTGCATATCATCCATCATCCGGCCGTAAACGCACATCATCTGCTTGCGCGTCACACCGAAGCTGTCAAAAGCGCCTGCTTTGATGAAGTTTTCCAGAGCGCGGCGATTGACCTCCTTTTCGCGAACTACCATGCGGCTGATAAAATCCGAAAGATCACGGAACGGGCCGCCCGCTTCCCGCTCCCGCACCAATGCGTCGATCACCGGCCGACCGACGCCTTTGATCGCCGTCAGGGAATACCGGATCGCTCCTTTGGAAACCGAAAAGCCTGCCTGTCCTTCATTGATATCCGGCGGCAGCAGCGCGATCTTCATGCTGCGGCAGCTTAAAATGTAACCGGCGACCTTGGCCGGGAAATCCACAACAGAGGTCAGAAGAGCCGCCATATACTCCACGGGATAATAATATTTCAGCCAGGCTGTCTGGTAGGAAACGACCGCATAGCAGGCCGCATGGGATTTATTGAACGCGTACTTCGCAAAATCCATCATAGTATCATAGATCCCGGAAGCTACCTCTGCGGAAATTCCTTTTGCAACGCAGCCCGGCACGTTCTGATCAGGATTGCCGTAAACAAAATTCCGGCGTTCCTCTTCCATGACATGCTGCTTTTTTTTGCTCATGGCGCGGCGCACCAGATCGCTTCTGCCCAGCGTATAGCCGCCGAGATTCTGAACGATCTGCATGACCTGCTCCTGATAAACGATACACCCGTAGGTCGGCTCCAGGATAGCCTTCAGCTCGGGCGTCGCGTAGCTGACATGATCCCGATTGTTTTTACCGTCAATATATTTTGGAATGAAGTCCATCGGTCCCGGACGATAAAGGGAAATCCCGGCGATAAGATCCTCCAGAGAGCCCGGCCTGAGTTCCTTCATAAAGGACTGCATTCCGCCGCTTTCCAGCTGAAAAACACCATCGCAGTGCCCGGTCCACAAGGAATGGTAAACCTCCGGGTCCTCCATATTAATGGCGTCGATATCGACAGGCGGCAGCTGCGGATGCGTGATCCCGATATTGCGGACCGCATCCTGGATCACCGTCAGAGTGCGAAGCCCCAGAAAATCCATTTTCAGAAGCCCCAGCTCCTCGATCGTGGTCATGGTGAACTGAGTCGTAATAGAGCCGTCCTGCGCTCTGGAAAGCGGTACCAGGTCCTCCGCCGGATCCCGGCAGATCACGACTCCGGCCGCATGGATCGAGGTATGCCTCGGCAGTCCCTCCAGGCGCATACTCATATCGATCAGGCGGTGTACCGTCTCATCTTCCTCATAATTTTTACGCAGGTCCGGACTTTCCTTCAGCGCCTTTTCCAGTGTAATGTTCAGCTCCGCCGGAACCATTTTTGAAATGGAATCACACAGAGCATACGGCAGATCCATGACCCGTCCTACATCCCGGATAACGCCGCGGGCTGCCAGAGTACCGAAGGTAATGATCTGTACGACCTTATCCTTCCCGTATTTCCGCGTCACATAATCGATGACCTCCTGCCTTCTTTCAAAGCCGAAGTCCACATCGATATCCGGCATGCTGACCCGCTCCGGGTTCAGGAAACGTTCAAAGAGAAGATCATAACGGATCGGATCAATATTGGTGATCCCCAGGCAATAAGAAACTACGGAACCGGCCGCTGATCCTCTGCCCGGTCCTACCATAATTCCGTTCTGTCTGGAAAAATTAATATAATCCCATACGATCAGAAAATAGTCCACGTATCCCATGTTCCGAATCGTGGAAAGCTCGTATTCCATTCTCGCGCGAAGTGTTCCGTCATCCCCGGGATACCGCACGGCAAAGCCGTCCTCACAAAGCTTATTCAGATAGGTCCATGAATCGTAACCCTCCGGCACTTCAAAACGCGGCAGCTTTGTATGTCCGAATTCGATCTCCACATGACATCTGCGGGCAATTTTTTCCGTATTGTCAAGCGCTTCCTGCGCATAGGGAAACAGCTCCCGCATCTGTGCCTCACTCTTGACAAAAAACTGACCGCCCGTATAGCGCATACGGTCTTCATCGGAGAGCTTTTTACCGGTCTGAAGGCAGAGCAGAATATCATGCGCTTCCGCATCTTCTTCATAGGTATAATGACAGTCATTGGTTGCCACGAGCGGAATCTGAAGCTGCCGGCTGAGTGTCATCAGTCCGGCGTTTACCTTCTGCTGCTCCTCATAGCCGTGATCCTGAAGTTCCAGAAAAAAATTCCCTTTACCGAAGCAGTTCTGATATTTCAGCGCAGCCTTTTCGGCTGCCTGCATATCATTCCGGGTAATGCACCGGGCAACTTCTCCGGCCAGACAGGCACTGCAGCAAATCAATCCCTCGTGATATTTCTCCAGCAGCTCCATGTCGACTCTGGGTTTATAATAATAGCCCTCCGTAAAGGAACGGCTGACCAGATGAGACAGATTTTCATAGCCCTTATTATTTTCCGCCAGAAGGATCAGATGATAATACCGGTCCTCTCCGTGCCCGGCCTCCCGATCAAATCTGGAGCCGGGAGCCACATAGACTTCACACCCCAGGATCGGACGAATCCCTTCCGCCAGACAGGCGCGGTAAAAATCAATGACACCGTACATGACTCCGTGATCTGTGATCGCGGCCGCGTCCATGCCCAATTCTTTTACACGCTTTACATATTCTCTGACCTTATTGGAGCCGTCCAGCAGCGACCATTCCGTATGAGAATGCAGGTGGACGAAGCCGGGCTGTGCCAGCCCGACCGTCACCGGATTAAAGGTTTCTCTGTCCATAATATCCATTCCCGGTATCTGTACAGCACTGCAGTCTGATTACAGTGTCAAAAAACTTTTTTCCGCCGGTCCGTTCATGAGACCGTGATCTCCAGAAGCTCGGCATGCCATTTTTCCTGCAGCTCCATGGCGATCGGCCATGCGGTCTCCAGATCCTCCGGTGTAGTGACCTTGAAATTCCGGTAGGAGCCTTCACACAGGCGTACCCTTGTCCCTGTCATCTGCTCCACTGCCATGGCATCATCGGTAATCTCCACGCCGGCCGCCTTCAGCCTCTCTTCTTCCTCCAACAGCTTCCGATAACTGTCTGTGATCAGCTGCTTTGCAAAAACCTGCGGCGTCTGGATCGTCCAGACCAATCTTCTGCTTGGAGTCTGTGCCACGAAGCCGTCCTCATCCGCGATCTTAACAGTGTCCTTACTGGGCATTCCCGCCACGACTGCCCGATCCCTTTTCACCGCGGCAAGCAAGCGCTGCAGCATAGCCTCATCCGGAAAGGGTCTGGCACCGTCATGGATAAATACATAATCACAGGGCCAGGTAATCGCCTGCAGGCCGCTGAAAACCGAATGATACCGTTCTTTTCCTCCCGCTGCGAAACCGCGGAATTTTGCTGACATTTTATCTCCCGCGTCTTTTTTCAGCTGAGGAAGGATCTCCTTATTCACATAGTCCTGATCTCCCTCCGGAATGACCAGCAGAATATCGTTGATTTCCGGGCTTTCCAGAAAGGTCCGGAAGCTGTAGGAAAGGATCGGATATCCGGCAATATCCAGATACTGCTTCGGAAGACCTCCTGTCTCCTCCTTCAGTCTGGATCCTTTGCCTGCTGCCAGTATGATCGCTGTATTTGCCATTGTTCCTCTTTTCTGCGAGCCGGATTTTTTTGATTCGGCGACGCCAGTCGGAAAATAAAATTATCAGGTCCGTCTTTCAGAAGTCTTCCCTCTGCCTACAGTGCCAGCCCGGGAACAGCATTGAGATCCATCCCGGCGAAATTGCCCTTCAGATATTCATAATAGCCTGCGCAGGCGATCATGGCCGCATTGTCCGTACAAAGGACCGGCGGCGGGCAATAAAATGCAATGCCTCTTCTTTCGCACTGCTCCCGCATCGCAGTCCGCAGCGCAGTATTGCTGGCTACCCCGCCCGCAAGAGCAAACTTTTTGAAGCCCCGCTGATCCGCGGCCTCCATGGCATGTCCCACCAGGACATCCACAACCGCCCTCTGAAAAGATGCCGCCACATTGGGGACATTGACCTCGATGCCCATCATATCCTGTGTATTTAAATAATTCAAAACGGAAGATTTCAGCCCGCTGAAAGAAAAGTCATAAACGGATCCGTCCACTTTTCCTCTCGGAAAATGAATGCTTTCCGGATCCCCCTCTCTTGCCGCGCGATCAATCTTCGGACCGCCGGGATATCCCAGTCCCACCGCTCTGGCTACCTTGTCGAAGGCTTCTCCCGCGGCATCATCCAGCGTCCTTCCCAGAATCTCGTATTTTCCGTAGTCCTCTGTCAGTACCAGATGGGTATGTCCGCCGGAAACCACCAGACAGGCGAACGGCGGCTCCAGCTCCGGCGCTGCCAGATAATTGGCGCTGATATGTCCTTCAATATGATGAACTCCGATCAGAGGGATCCCGGAGGCGAAGCTGATTGCCTTGGCTGCGGACACACCGACCAGCAGCGCTCCGACCAGGCCCGGGCCATAGGTCACCGCGATTGCGGAAAGGTCCGCCAGCTCAGCGCCTGCGTCCGAAAGAGCCTTCCGGATGACCTGATTGACTCTTTCCACATGCTTTCGGGAAGCGATTTCCGGTACTACACCACCGTAAAGAGTATGGATATCGATCTGCGATGATATCTCATTGGATAAAATTTTTCTTCCGTCCGCCACCACCGAGGCCGCTGTTTCATCACAGCTGGACTCAATGCCAAGGATCAGGATCTCTTTATCACTCATCTGCTTCTTCCTCAAATTTCAAAGTCACACTGCGTCCGTCACGGGCAGCGATGCTTTCCGGAAAGATTTTCCGTACCGACTCAATAAATTCCTCCGGATGGACCAGTGAGGGGCTGTAATGCGTCAGCCAGAGCTGAACCGGCTTTGCCGCCGCAGCAAGCCGGGCCGCTTCCGTGAAGGTCATATGCTTTTTGCTTTCCGCGTCTTTTTTCTTTTCATCATCCCCATACATTCCCTCACAGATGAAAAGATCCGCCCCTTCCGCCGCCTCAATGATCTGAGGGCAGGGTCTGGTGTCTGTCGTATAGGTCAGCTTCAGGCCTTTTCGTGAGGGACCCAGTACCTGTTCCGGCAAAATCGTTCTGCCGTCAGCAGTCACATAGCTTGCCCCGTGCTGAAGTTTTCCCCAGGCTGTGACCGGCAGTCCCAGTTCCCTGGCCTTTTCCGGCTGAAATTTCCCGATCCGCAAAAGCTCCAGCGTATATCCGTAGCAGGTCACCCTGTGCTGCACCTTAAAGGCCCGGATGATAAATTCCTTCTCTCCCGGAAACAGGATCGTTTCCTGCGGCTGGGTCAGCTCATGATACCGGATTTCAAAAGGAAGCCCCGGCGCGATCACCCGCAGACTGTTTACAACATTCTCCAGTCCTCTGGGGCCGGCAATGATGACAGGATCCTTTCTTTCGGCATTGGCCATGGAAAGGAGCATTCCCGGCAGTCCGCTGATATGATCCGCGTGATAATGCGTAAACAGAATCATGTCTATGGGGTTGGCGCTCCAGCCCCTTTTTTTCATCGTAATCTGAGTCCCTTCTCCGCAGTCAATGAGGATCTGGTGTCCTTTATAGCGGACCATCAGAGAGGTCAGCCATCTCCCCGGAATCGGCATCATGCCGCCGGTCCCCAGCAAACATACATCAATCATCTGTACCTTTCCGGCGCCACAGAATCAGAGCGTCCTCCACAGGTTTTTCATAAAAGTTTTTCCGAATGCCTTCCGTTTTAAATCCGAAGTGCTTATAAAGCGCCAGCGCGGGCGCATTTCCGGCCCGAACCTCCAGTGTAAAAGCTTCTGTTCCACGTTTTTCCGCTTCCTTCAGAAGGAACTCCAGCATCTTCTCAGAGATCCGTCTGCCGCGGTACTGCGGCAGAAGAGCCACATTGGAAATGTCTCCTTCTCCGGCAATCATGCGGGCACCGCAGATACCGATCAGCCTTCCTTCTTCATTTTCAGCCGCGGCATACAGCGCAAACGGAAGTGCAAGCGTGCTCCGATAGATCTCTTCAGACCAGGGCTGTGAAAAGCAGTTTTGTTCTATATAAGCGGCTGCAGGAGCGTCCTCCTCCTTCAGGAAGCGGATCCGGATATTCTGCAGGTCATTCATCGCTCAGCCTCTTCTCTCCGGACCGCTGACGGCCCTTTCTATATGGGTCGGATGATGCGGGGCATTGCCGGCTTTCAAAGCCTCAATCGCCTGAATCCCTTCCTTTTCCGCTTCCATTCTTTCCCGTTCCGCCTGCGAAAGGCGGATATATTCGGGCCTGAAGTCATCCGCGCTTACCAAAGCTGACTGTCCCTTTTCACGATACAATTCCAGCGCCCTGACCGCCGTGGAAGCCGCACGCTGTCTGGACAGATGTGCCGGGGCAAAGGAACACCGGATGCCTGCTGCCTCCATGCTCTCCAGGATTTTCTGCGCATGAACGGGTACCCCGTCCCCCAGAAAAATCACCGGCAGGCCGTTCCTTCCGGCTTCTTCCGCCGCCTGCTGCAGGATTTCCTCCACCGGGACGGCACACTGAGCCTTCAGGATACGCAGCTGTTCCCGGTTTGTGTACAGCCCCGTATAGACCTGATTCCGTCTGGCATCCATCATCGGACAAAGCAGTGCATCTGCCCCGTAAAGATTCATTGCCAGAGAGTCCAGCGTCGGAACAGGAATGATGGGTTTATTCAGTGCCAGTCCCAGACCCTTGACGGTCGCGGCGCCGATCCGGAGTCCGGTAAAAGAGCCCGGTCCGGCAGTCAGTGAAAGTGCGTCCAGCTCCTCGAGCTTTAAGTCCGTTATTTTTTTCAGCTGCTCCAGCATCGGCATCAATGACTGTGAATGTGTTTTTCTGTTCTGCAGCGTAAATTCCGCGGCGAGAAGATCATCCTCCAAATATGCGCAGCCGGCGACCAGTCCGGATGCTTCAATAGCCAGTATTTTCATAAAATCCTTACTTCCGACCTTCAATCACTTTTTCGGTGTCAGTATGTCAAACAACCGGACTGCTTCCCGGACAGGCTCATCACTCACTGACATACGGAGCCGTATTGCCGCGCAGCCCTCCTGTCATTATAAGCCCTGATTTTCCGAAAGAAAAGCGGGATCCCGAACAGCCATGCCTGTGCATGCATTCGGGATCCCGACAGTATTTCCTGCGCTTTCCTCTTTTGGAAAATCAGCCGGTCAGCATACTTTACAGCTCACTGACAGTAATCAGGCGATAGGAAATGCCTTTGGAAAGGTTTCTTTCGATCCGGATTCTCCTGGTTGCTGCCGGCAGGATCTCCCGGATCCGAACCGCCCATTCGATCAGGCAGACGCCTTCCCCGTATAAATAATCATCCAGACCGACTTCTTCCATTTCTTCCGGTTCCTCGATTCTGTAAACATCGAAATGGTACAACGGCAGACTTCCCTGCTCATAAATCTGAAGGATCGTAAAGGTCGGACTGTTGACCGGTTCACGGATCCCCAGACCGGCGGCGAAGCCTTTGGTAAAAACGGTTTTGCCGGCTCCCAGATCTCCGTCCAGAGCATAGACTTCTCCCGGCTTTGCGCTCATCGCCAGCTGTTTTCCGATATTATAGGTTTCCTGTGGACTGTTGGTTTCGTATTTCATATCCAGAATCATAAACGAAAGAAAAGCGGAATTCAATCCGCGGATGTGCCGGTTTTATCTTCCTGCTTTAATGACAGGGCTGATCTTCTTATAGATCAGGATCGTAATAAGGGAATCCGCGCCGCCCTTGATCAGGTTCAGCGGAGCAACCAGAAGAACCACAAACGGCCAGATTCCATTAACATGAGCATTGATCGCCGTCCCCATACCGATAATCGCATCCAGCGGCATTCCGTAAAGATCGGCAAAAGCAGGGAGCAGATACAGCGCATTGAAAGCCGTTCCGAAAACTGTCATGCAGAGAGTTCCGATCACGCATCCGAGGATCGCGCGCTTCCGGTTCTTTTTCAGACAGTAAATGATCGAAGCAGGGAGCACCAGCATACAGCCGATCAGATAATTGGCCAGATCACCTACAAAAGCAGTGGAAGTAGATTTGATCAGAAGCTTGATCAGCACCTTGACAAATTCCACAAGTACTCCTGCAACCGGTCCGAAAGCAAAGCCGGCGATCAGCGCGGGCAGCTCCGAAAAGTCTATCTTGTAAAAGCTCGGCGCGATCGGCAGCGCAAAATCCAGGCAGTACAGCATCCCCGCGATCGCGG
>R20__coassemble_1629_pt1 | contig 11633 bp, 8 predicted proteins | sample R20__metabat2_low_PE_019 | metagenome-assembled genome bin R20 | reverse complement strand
CCATCTGTTCCTTGTTCCCTGTTTCCGTTCCTGCATCGGCGCAGCTCTCTGTTTTCGATATATTCTGCCGAAAAACAATTGAAGATCCGTTTCCCGAATATGCCGAACCGGAATTCCCCGGAATTTTCATTCAGGGGGATCCCGATTCTATTATCATACCACTTTTTCCTGTATAACGACTCGAAATGTCGCTTCGAAATGTCGTCTCTGTATGCCGTCTCAGAATATCATTTCTGCATGCTGCCTCAGAATATCGTCTCTGCATGCTGCCTCAAATGGTTGTCTGTTCAATAATCATTTTCTTGAGAATCCGCATCATTTCGATCTTTTCTGTTCCGTATTCGATTCCGGAATGGTAGCCGTCAAAACCATCCGGCCGGTTGTTCCGATAAGCGCCTTTATTATAAACGCCGACCATGGAACGATTCATCTGGAACGGAGAAACCACAAATTCATTTGCACCGGCCGCACAGCTTTCAGTTGTAATTACAGTATCATCGTACTCCGCAATTCTTCCAGCTGCGTGATTCAAAAAATGATGAACCAGCGGAGTTTTAAAAGCAGTCACCAGTTTGTTCTTCATGGTCGACCGGAATTTCTTTTCCTCATCTGAAAGCTGATTTCCTTCTTTCAGCCTCTTACTCAACCTTTTATAGTTTTCCCAATCCTGCAGATTATAAACCCCAGGATCCTGCCCCTCCGGTGCATCGGGCTGCGGGTCCTTCGGAATGGATGAACGTGTAAAAAAGTCATCAAAATAAGGTGTGATCTGTTTCTCAAACGCTTCCTGATTCCCGAATTCATCCACAAAACTTCGCTTGATCATTTTACCGTCATTATAATGCGCGGGATCTCCGGCTTTCAGCGCCTCCACAGTCTGCGCGTGAGAGGAGCACGCACCGAAGAGAGGGGTCTCCCGGCTTCGAATATCCATCTCCGCAATTGCGTTGATTTCAGCCATTGCCGCATCCCTACTCACATTGATCTCTGCCAGTACGTCCTCCAGCACCTGCTGTGTGTGCTGCTCGATCCTTGCTTTTTCCTGCGGGTCGGCTGCCGGATAGGAAATCTTATATCTCTGATTAATAAATTGCTCTTTTGCCCGGTCCAGCAGCTGCTGCCTGGCCTGCGGATCCGTTCTCTCCATTCTCTCAAATTTATTCAGATGCAGCATGGGCTGCATAAAATCAGGGATGGCGCTGAACATGAGTTCTCCGGTTCCGAGTGATTTACCCTTGAGTGCCAGGGTATCCGCCAGGGCTGCGATCTGTGTCAGGAATTCTGACAACTGCGCTCTTTTCTGTTCCGATACCACAGCAAGCTGATCAGCGAAAAGAGTATTGAATTTAGTCGCGAGATGATTCAGCGGTTTTCTTCCTCCGAATCCATTCGCCATATCCGTTTGAAGGTCCCCAAGCTCATTCAGCTGCCCAACCAAAGCCATAAAATCATTTTGGTTCGGATTGCTGTTCAGGACCGCCAGAATCTTTTGTGAGACGAGCTTCATCAGCAGGTTGCTGTTTTCACGAAAATTACTGATGGTTACATTCTGATGTTCCTGATTCTGATAAGTATAATCCGTCGGCAGCGAAGGTCTCAATATATAATCCCTGCCGTCCCTGCTTTTTACCGCACAGATAAAGCCCTTGGACTTTTTCTCGATATCGAGCGCCTGCTTTTTGGAAAAATGGGCCTGATTGGATGCCGCCCCTCCGGCGCGTCTGATCAGACCTGTATCTGTCTGAATGAAATTGCCGTCCCGGAAGATCTGTGCCAGCTTTCCGGACTGCCTGTAGGCCTCCGGATCCGCCGGGCAGGATTCCAGCGGTGCTGTCACAGGCGCGGCCAGTCCGTAAAGACCGCTGCGATGTCCGTCCGCAAGCTGCTGCGTATCCGCGAGATCCGCGCCGGTAAGGCCTTCCCACTCATCGTCATCGAGCAGGAAACGCTTACCCTCCGGTGCCCTCCTGTCCCCTGACGCCGCGCCGCGGATCAGTTTTTTCAGTTCGGAAAGCCGATCTTTAAAAGCCTCAAATTCCTTTTCGGTGATATCGCAGTCCGCCAGCAGATAACGAACAGCCTGCGGGCTCAGATTCATGATGCTGTTGTAGGTATTTCTGGACATGTGCTTCATCAGAAGCTGCCCGTCTCTGCCGACGAGCGGTGTCATCTGCAAAAAGCCCTTCTTGACGTCCTTATGCTTCAGGTCCCCGAAGCAGAGATCATTATCGATTCCCTGAACGCCATGGATAAAAAGCTTTCCGTCTGCTTCAACGGTTGTCGCCATGAGACTTCGTCCGTCCCGGTGGGTCTGCCCGCAGATATAGTCCAGCAGCTGAAGCTCCTGAAAAGCTCTGGCTGCCTCCGGTGAAAAAACGATCTTCAGGTGATTTTCGGCCGCGTGCTGTTTCATGGCCGTAAAACTCATAGTCTCAAAATTCTCGCTGCGGACTTCTTTGGTGGAAACGCCGAGACGGCGCTTTCCGCCGGAGGTCAGGATCATACTTTTGGTTTCGGCTATATTATGCATTCCCAGATGGCCGGCCATACGGTACATTGCCACGCTGCGCATGGCCAGATTGGCACCGTTGTGGATCTTAGCAGTCCTGGCCGCTTCTGTTGCGGAAGACTCCCGGGTCAGCTGCTTCATCAGTTTGTTCCGGAGCGCTGTATTTTCTTCCGTCCGAAAATATTCATCGATCCTGCTCAGCTGCTGATCCAGCGCCCTGCCGTCCTCTGTTTCGTTTCCGGCAAGTGCCTGCTGGTTATCTGTGCGGATCTCATGCAGAACCTCTTTAAGCACCGCGAAAGCAGCCGGATCATTTGTCGTCATAAACGCGTGCACAAGCTGCTGCAGACTGTAATCAGTCCGTCCGCCCCACTCGGGAAGCTGCCGCATTCCGAACCAGGACCGGAATTTTGTATTGATCCGCCCCTGCCTCGTATCAAGGCTGTAATTCATCGCCAGATCCTTTACGCTTCCGATCATCTCCAGAAGCTCCTGCTCCTGTGTCCGATGAACTTCCCTGACTGCCTGCGCATTTCCGCCCTGACCGGCATTCTGTGCGTTTGCGTTTCTTCTCTCCTCCTTTCGCTGCTCGTCAATCAGCGTATTCAGTTTGTTCCAGACGGTCTTTCTTAAATTTTCTCCCGTTTCGGTCGTTCGCATTTCCCGGAAATATTCTTTTGTCCGGTCTGCTTTTACATAAGATACCGTATCGCCGACCGTTCCGACTTCCTCGATGCCCTGCGGGGGTTCCTCCGCTCTTATTCCCAGCAGGATCTGCTCCCAGGTCTGATTCCCCTGCAGGTTCTGATTCTCCACCGCGGTTTCAAAATACATCTGTTCCCGCTGCGCCAGCATCAGGATGTCCTGTACCATTTCATAGCGGAGCTTTCCGTCAGCGGAAGAAGGATCTCTGTTATCCAGGTATTCCTGACAGCCCTGCGTCAGTTCCCCGTAGATATCTTTAAGCTCCTTAATATTCAGTTCCCGGCGCAGACCCTCATCGCCGGCGTTTTCCTCCAGCTTTGCATTCAGTCTTCTGAGTGCCTTACGCACCTTCATCATTCTGCCGCTGGCCCAGAAATCCTTTTCGGTGTTCATCAGCTCATCGCCCTTCATGCTCAGCTGCAGCCGATTTGTACTGATTTCTTCTCCCAGGCTCATCCCCGCATAAGCATCCGCCAGCTGTTTTTTCCTGAGTTCACTTTTTTTTGCCATTTCCTGCTTGAATTCGCTCATTTTACCTCTTTTCTCCGCGAGCCAAATTTCAAATTTGGCGATGCGATTTCGACTCGGTGCCCTGGCACCGACGTCGCATTTGAAAGGGAGGTTTTCGAACCTCACTTTTAAATTGTTCCCTCTTTCTCCGCGAGCTGAATGTCAGATTCAGCGATGCGAGTTTATGTTGATCCCTGTTGTTTATTGCAATTGGAGTCTGCGGCCCGGATCGACTGATATCGATTCCCCTTCAGCCGGCAGTACTTTGCTCTTACAGGAGTATATCGTGTTTTCCTTACCGCAGTCTTAACCGCAGCCTTATCTTTTCTGAAAACAGCGGATATGTTTCCCGAAAATCCAGGGTCTGTGTGTCGTTTATCCGGAATTCGGAGTCTGCGTACCGTTTATCCGGGATCTGTACGCTGGGACAGATTACCTGCAGATCATTCCCGGGGCCTTTGCTCCGGCAGCAGTTTTAAAGCCACATGCTTCGTAAAGAAGGTGATAAACGGTCCCAGACCGAAGGCACAGACCAGTGTTCCGATCCCCAGCAGTCCACCCAGCAGAAAGGTGACGACTGCGCAGGAAGCATCGGTAAAGATTCTGCACCAAAAATACGGAATCGGCAGTTTTTCCGCCATGACGATCGAAATCGAATCGTAGGGAGATATCCCAAGGTCCGCAGTCTGATAAAGCGCACAGGAAAGTGACAGGATCAGAACCCCGGCAAACATTACCAAAAGCCTCCCTGCGATACCCTCCGGGAACACAAACAAAGCGGTCAGCAGGCTGTTCCAGGCATCGGCGAAGATCCCGACCCCAAACCAGTTGACAAAGGTCCCGACTCCGATGTACTTTCGTCCGATCACGATCTCTACTATAAAAAACAGAAAATTGACACCGATCGAAACGATCCAGAAGGGGATCCCGATCCGTTCCCGTACCGCCAGGATCATGGCATTCGTCGGATCATTGCCCATCAGCGATAATTTAAATAAGGCAACGCCGCCGCCCATTAACAGGATAGCTATAACAAGTATGATGATTCTGCGTCTGTTCAAAGATCCGTTCCTTCTTTCCGGGCCGCGACTGATTTTTGTTCCCGCAATGTTTTATTTCTTTCCCTTCCTGCCGGCTGCCTCCTCATAGATTCCTATCAAATGCCGGCCCACTCTTTCCATCAGCTTGGCTGCGTCTTTTTTCAGGGCAGGCGGATAAGGATCCAGGAAACGGTCCGCCTCAAAGGTCAGTGCGCCCTCGTATCCGATGTCGGCCAGTGCAGTCATAATACTGTCCCAATCCAGGTTTTTCATATAGGGCAGCGTATGACAGTCATGAAGATAATCCACATCATGCACATGCAGCGCCTTCAGGCGCTTTCTTCCCAGTGCCCGGATAAACTCCGCCGGGTCCTCTCCCACCAGTGCCGCATGACCGATATCCAGGCATCCGACGATCCATGGGCTGTTCACTTCATCAAGAGTGGCAATAAATTCTTCCGGTCTTGAGCAGGTGCTGTCTGTAAGGTATCCGCTTTTGGGCATAGTCTGAAACATATTTTCCACACAGACATGAATCCCGTAGGCTTCGCAATACGGAATCAAGTTCTTATAAAACTCTATGTTCATCTCATAGAGCGCCTGCGCGTTTTTTCGATAGGGCAGATGCTGCTTCGGATGAACGATGATATAAGGAATCCCCAGAAGAGCGGCTGCTTCCATAGCACGATGGATCTTTGAAAGAATCCACTCATCAAAGCCCTCCTTCAAATCGCTGGAGGGCATCGGTGCATGCGCCTGCATAAAGGTCATGCCGTATTCGACCGCAATCTCCCGCAGCCGCGCGGCATGCTGTTTATAGTCATCCTGATTCCATACATTATCCTCGGAGATCATTCCGAAAAAGGAAAGATCCACCCCGTCATAGCCGCATTCCCCGATGATCCGGACTGCTTTCTCCTCTCCGAAAGCTTTTCCCAGTTCATCCGTCTGTGTCACAAGCTTCATATTTCCTCTTTTCCGCGAGCCGAATTTCAGATTCGGCGATGCGATCCCGACTCGGTGCTCCTGCACCGACGTCGCATTTGAAAGGGAGGTTTTCGAACCTCACTTTCAAATTGTTTCCTCTTCTCTGCGAGCTGAATGTCAAATTCAGCGATGCGATGCCGACTCGGTGCAGGAGCTGAATGTCAGATTCATACACCTAATTTCTGATTTGGTGTTGCGATCCCGACACGCCCGGTCCCTTCCACTCCGTATAGCTGAGTTCTTCCCTCTTATAATAATTTCCCTCGATTTCCGCCGATTCACAGGCCGGGAAAAAGGCAGACATAAACCGATGCTCATTGTGATTGCGGAAAAACACGCCGATCGTGTTGTTTTCATAGATATGAAGGATCACGGAACGACAGTAGCTGCCGCGGATATCTTCAAAGGAGGAAACATCGATCTGCGGAATATCCTGCCAGTCCACCCACTGAATCTGGGAAAAGATCCGCTCCTTCGGGCAGGTATACTCCCCGATATGGGAATGTCCGTACAGATGCAGATGGACATTGTGAGGAAGCGGCTGAATTTTGGAAAGGAACTCGGTATCCCGGTTGCCACCCGGAAATGCACAGTGCGCAGCGGTAATAATATGCGGTCGGTCACAGCTTTCCATTTCACGGCGGATCGCGGCATAATGCTCATCCGTATAAGGGTAGGCCTCCCCGCCGAACCGGATCTGATTGTGCGTGGAACACCAGGAATTATCATTGGCGACATGGTCACAGAAAAAATAGACCATCCATTCCTCGCCCAGCGGTACCTTGAACCAGGTATCCTCCCGGCTTTTGGTCGTATACCATCCCGGATGATGCTGCACCATCTCATAAAAAGGCATCCGGGCTTCTTTGATGCCGTGATAATAGCAGTATTCCGCGTAATCATAGTCATGATTCCCGGTCGCGTAACAGAGCGGAATCCGAAGGCTGTCAAAAGCCTTTTCCTGCAGCTTTGTCATCCGGATCACCTCCGGAAGATCAGCGGATTCCGTAGAATCACCGAGATACCAGATCATCTGCGCCGGTCTTCCCAGCATTTCATAATCTTCCATGCAGATATTCAGGCATTTTTCACAGTTATCATATAATCTCTGCTGCAGATCACTGAAAACCCAGATCGTATATCTGGCATGCTGTCTGCTGATCTCATAAAGTGAATCAAACATGGAGCCTGTTCTCCTTGAAATATCCAATACGCAAAATATCCAATGTGCGGTTACCGGTCGGGAGTTGTTCCGCGCTTATTTCCTCTGCAGTCCGTCCCTCCATTCGCAGGTACCTCACTTAGTATATCATTCCTGAGTCCGATTGGAACATATGCAAAATCTTGAAACAATATGTTAAACATGATATTTTTTGTTCAATGCTGATGAAGCTGAAAGAATCCGGATGAAAGCTTTTCCGGAAAAGAAGATCAAAGAAAACTGCAAAGAAATATAAAAAGAAACGCAATACATCGGCGGCCTGCTGCCGTTCCCGCAAAGGCCGCGTTCAGGACTGAATTTATGGAAGTTTTAAAAAAATACGCTAAATTTATCGTTCCGGCCGCGCTTTTGCTCGTGGCACTGGTGCATTTTATCCTCGATGAAGATCTCATCGGCGAGTACAACGATGCGAAAGCCGAAGCAGACGAGGAAGCTCTTATTACGGAAGTCATTGATACAGGACTTACTTCCGGGGAAGTGACCGGTCTTCAGATCCTCGGCGGCAGCTGCTATGTCTCCCTGATCAAGGAAGAAACCGAAACAGTTCAGCTGGATCTGTCAGAGCTTCCCGAAGGCTATATCTGGGCAGTGCAAGACGGCATACTGGTGCTGGATATGACGGATGAAAAGGAGCAGAACAGTCACATCCATCTCTCCAATGCCGCCGCGGGCGCAGTTCTTCGGCTGCCGATGGATATCGCGCTGACAGACATCCGGATCGAACTGCGCTCGGGTGATATTTATTTTTCAAATGTGGATGCCGGAAGCATTACTCTGAATGCCGGTTCGGGAAGTTTTCACAATCTTGGCTATATCAGCGGAGATTTTACCTTTGTCACCGGAAGCGGCAATGCAGAGCTAAGGCTTCGAGGCTTCGAAACCGATTACAACTATGATCTTTACGCGGATTTCGGCAATATCGATGTCGGATATTCCATTCACCTGTCAGAGACCTCCCGCAGCAGCGGCCAGACCGGTTTGAAATCAACGTATACCCATACCAATCAATACGACGGAAATAAGATCCGTATCGAAACAGGAAACGGCAATATCAAAATAGAGTTCTGACCGTTTCACTGATTTCCTCTGTTCATCTGCTCCGGTCTATCACGACACAAGCAAAGCCGGGTTTGCCGAAATCTGCCATCGTCATCCCGTCCACTGCGCAGGCCCGGATCTCCGGAAGCTTCCCGCCGACCTCCAGGATCGGTGCGGAAAAAGGCTCCCCTTTGTCAAAATCCGCTTCAACAGCAGCTCTCCGGTACAGCTTCAGATTCTCCACGGACATCGGGGCCGGATTGTGCCCTCCCCAGATTTTGTCCGGTGCCAGATGGATGGCTTTATCCAGGCCGGCGATATATGCCGCGCGGTCTGTGGAATATTCATCAAACAGCCAGAGGAAAAAGCCGAAGGCATCTCCTGCGTACAGCCAGTTTTCTTCCCTGTAATAAAAGGACATTCCGCCCTTCGTATGACCGGGCGTCTTGATGGCTTCGACCGTGATTCCGCCCAGGTCAAAAACCATGCCCTCTTCCAACGGAAGCAGCTGCCCCAATTGCGCGGAAAGATAGGCTTCCGAATCAAAATCCTCCGGCAGGATATTAGTGATCTCATGCGTCATATAATCCATGTTTTCAGCACAGTTTCGAATCGTAAACTCCCGCTGCTTCCGACCGTTATGCTGCCTGCAGAGTTCAAAATCCTCCTCTGCCAGATACAGCGGTGCATGAAACTGACAGGAGCCGCTCGTATGGTCCACATGACCGTGTGTGCTGACGAGAATCAGTTCTTTATCCCCTGTAAGGCCCTTGACTGCTGCGGCCAGATCACCGATCCCATAACCGGAATCGATCAGCAGCGCCTTCTTTTCCCCGATCAGAAGCTCGCAGAACACCTGCGCTCTGCTCTCAATCCGGTAAACATTGTCCTTTAAAGCTGAAACGCTGTAGAATTCCGATCTCTTCATCACAGATTCCCCTTACTATGGACTGCAGATAAGCCGCGAATGAAACTGCAGCTGAACTGTCAGGTATAATACGCTTCTTATCTTACCGTCAAAAGGCTGGTGACCGGCGTGCCGATAATCGCCGATACCGCCGCCTGCGTTTCCGCGGACTCCGCAGTCACATAATACTGCCAGGAAAGCTTCTTGGAGCCGTCCGGATTTAAAAGTCCGAGTGCCAGTCCCTGTGCAATCTCCGTCGCGTGATCCTGCTCTCTGTTCAGAATAAAGCCGTCGATGTGCTGATTGGACACTGCCTGAAGATAAGCGTACACGATCGAAGCCGCTTGAATGTCCTGTCCCTGCGTGGAGCTGTATCCGACTTCCGAGCACAGCACGCTTCTGACCTGACCGGTGGGCGAAAGAAGAGCTTTCTGGCACAGGTAATCTGTCAGGACGTCGATGTTTTCCATGGTATAATATCGGGCACTCTGGCTGTGCGGATGGTAATTGCTGTTCTTCGTCCAGGCAACCGGATCCGTCAGCGGAACATCATACGGATGGGAAGCAACACCCCAGTCAATATTTCCCTCCGCGGTCAGATAGCTGTTCATCGCATCCATGAAGGGCTTGGCGCCATAGTGGAGCGCGCTGTCTCCTCTGGACCATTCCTGGTCAATGGAGATATAGACTCTGGCATTGGCATTTTCGCTCTTGATGCCGTTATAGAAGATACGGACAGCCTTAGCGTACTCCTGTGCAAAGGTGTTCAGACCACAGGCTGCATTCATATAATTCCATTCCGCTCTGGCATTGACTTCGTTTCCGATAACCCAGTTGTCAACGGTTCCGTGTCCGTTGTTGGAATAGCGCTGGCCCAGGAAGGAAGCCGCGGCCTCCAGCATTTCCACGCCACCCTGTTCCATAGTATTGAAGGCATAATAATTCGCTCCGGCATTATCTCTGGAGAGCGGATGCAGCAGTCCCGCGTTGCCGGTCAGATTGTTCAGCAGGATCAGTGTGACCTGGATCCCGTTATTGTTCATCTGAGAGACCAGCGTATCAAACTGCTGGACTGTAGAAGAATTAAAGTTATAGGTCTTGCCGTTATAATTGTAGCTGACACCGCCGCCCGTGCAGAGCGTTCCCACCGGCAGGTTGTAAATGATCTGGTGGACGCCCATATTCTTAAGGGTTCCGGGATTCAGCACGGAATTCCCGGGAAGCAGGCCTTTCTTGCTTCCGTCCTTTCTTCCTGCGGTATGCGTCGCGGCCGCTTCCGGATTGGTAATATATCTGGAGTTACTGACCGCGGTAGGTACGCCGCCTCTGACGGCTACGACCGTGAATTTTTTATACAGGTTGGAATTCGCGGAGCCTTTGCCGAGCGCAAAGGTAAAGGTCGGATTGGCTCCGGCCGGTGCCTGCGCAACCTCGATTCCCTGTGCGCCGCTTTCATACACCTGCTGCGCATACAAGTGAAGGATCCCATCGTCACTGGTCGAAGAACCGGAGGCAGTCACCACCACGTTCTGTCCCTGAATAACAGCCTGCGTCACGGTCATTCCCGCAGCATTGACATTTTTTGACGGTACGCTTAGTACCAGAACGATCGTAAGACTCAGCAATGCGATCGCTTGCCATAAACCCCTTCTCATTTTCACTGTTTCCTCCCAATACTGAATTTCGGATTGAATGAGCGCAAACATAAACGGACTGCAAACAGATCCTAAACTGCCGCTCATTTTCAAACTATTTTAAGAATAAAGAGACCGCCGGAATTTGTAAAGAAGAAACTCCGGCAGCCATTTATATTCGTGATTATTCCATTCAAGATTGAAGTGTCAAAAGTGATCACACGGATTGTTCCGCACTTCGTACAAGCACAAGTGGGGAAACGGACTTTTGACACTGTAATCATTCAATACAGCTCATGCTGAATATCCATGTACTCCTTAAATAATTCCCGGCACGCTTCATGCTCCGTCATCTCACCGTAATTATCGGAATCTCCCCGATTCCATCTTTCATAGAAATTCTCATCCCGAAAGCCGATAGCATCGGTATCCTGTATCGTGCAGCCATAATATACTTTGTCGATATTGGCCCATAAAATCGCTCCCTTACACATCGGGCACGGCGCCGCTGTCGTATAAAGAGAGCATCCGCAAAGATCATGTGACTTTATGTTTCTGCAGGCATCCCGAATCGCCATCATTTCCCCGTGACAGGTTGGATCCCGGTTTACAATGACCTGATTGTGACCGCGTCCTATGATCTTTCCGTCCTTCACGATCACACAGCCAAACGGTCCGCCGTGTCCGGAATGAATTCCTGCTTTGGCCTCTTGAATTGCTTCCTTCATGTATTCGTTTATGTATTCATTCATTTATTTTCCTCTCCCGCATGTACCCGGTATGCTCCGCGGCAGCGCGATTGTAACCAGGGCTCCTGTAAATGATGATTCAGAAAGAGCTCCGGCATTTACGCCGAAGCTCTTTGGTTATGATGGTATCCGGAAGATCTTATTCTTCAGCTGCTGTTTCATTTGCTGAAACTGCTGCCGACGTTTCCGCTGCTTCAGTTTCCGTGGCAGTTGTGTCTTTGTCAGCTGCAAAGCTTGTTGCTGACGTCTCCTGCGGCGTTTCTTTTGAGTTTTCGTCAGCCGCCGTTTCTTTTCCTGCGTCTGCAGCCGATAATTCTTCCAAAGTTTCTGAA
>R20__coassemble_1605_pt1 | contig 11779 bp, 10 predicted proteins | sample R20__metabat2_low_PE_019 | metagenome-assembled genome bin R20 | reverse complement strand
GGACCGAATGATGCGACGCAAACACTGGCGACCTATATGTATTCTCAGACCTTCCGTTACAGCAATCTCGGTATGGGTTCCGCAGTTGCGACGATTATGCTCCTGATCATGATGTTCATTATTATTCCGTATGTTTCTTATACGGCGAAGGATGAATAAGGGGGATAAGAACATGAAGAAAAAAACAGTTTTTAATATCGTGTTTTATGTTTTCCTTATTGCGCTGGCAATTATCTGGATCCTTCCGATCATTTCCGTGGCACTGACTTCCATCAAGTCCTCCGCCGATTTCTTCAGCGGTGAATCTCTGTTTTCTATTCCGGAGCATCCGCAGTGGGGGAATTTCGCCAAGGCCTGGACAAAAGGTAAGCTGGGACTCTATATGAAGAACGGCATTATCATTTCTCTGATGAAGGTTCCGCTGGGCATTCTGGTAGAGGCACTGGCAGCCTTTGGACTGACGAGATTGAATATCAAACACCGTACAGGACTCTTTATGTTTTTCCTGTTGGGCATGATGCTTCCTCATCAGATGGCACTGATTCCCCTGAACAGAATCTTTACCAAATTTCACCTGATCAATAATTACGGCGGTCTGTTTATTGTTTATATCGGCTTTGGTATCGGTTACGGTATTCTGGTTCTTCGCGGCTTTATGAGGTCGATTCCGAAGGAACTGGATGAAGCGGCTTATCTGGACGGCTGCGGTACCTGGGGGCTGTTCTGGAGGGTGATCCTGCCGAATATCAAGCCCGCCATGGCGACACTGTTTATTCTGGACTTTTTGAGCACCTGGAATGAATTCCTGCTGCAGAGCATCCTGGTTACAAAGGACACGCTTCGCACGGTCCCGAACGGACTCATCGGATTTATCGGTGAATTCGGCACGGATTACGGTCTCCTGAATGCAGGTGTTTTGATTTCAATCATCCCGGTATTGATCGTATACCTGATTTTCCAGAAGTACTTTGTAGAAGGTATGGCCGGCGCTGTAAAACAGTAAGCTGCCAGTGAATAGCAGCAGAAAAGAGGAAAATATGATTTACGATGATTACAAATACAGAATTCCGCAGGGAAAACGTGTCAGACTGATCATTGACACTGACGCAAAAAATGAGGCAGATGACCAGTACTGTATCGTACATGCGCTTCTGAGCCCCAAATTTGACAACAGAGGCATTATCGCCGCTCATTTCGGCAATGAAAAAACCCCTCATTCCATGCAGGACAGTTATGATGAGGTTGTCCGTGTCCTGGATAAAATGGATTTTCCGAAGGAACTTCTTTACAAGGGCGCGGAGCATGAGATCCCCGACATGAAGACACCGGTGGCATCCGAAGGCGCGGATCTGATCATTGAGGAGGCTATGAAGGAATCGGATGAACCACTGTATGTGATTTTTCTGGGACCGCTGACCGATATGGCGTCCGCACTGCTCAAGGAGCCCCGCATCGCGGACCGGATGACCTGCATCTGGATCGGCGGAGAGGCATATCCGGAAGGAGGCTTTGAGTACAATCTCAGCAATGATGTAAAAGCGGCCCGTTATGTTTTTAATTCCACGATCCCGCTCTGGCAGATTCCCAGAAATGTTTACACACATGTAACAGTTTCCATGGCAGAGCTGGAATACAAGGTTTATCCCTGCGGAGAGATCGGGAAATATCTTTTTGAACAGTTGGAGGAATGGGGACAGACCAAGTGGGCGATCCGCGGACCCAGAACCGGCGAGTACTGGAGCCTGGGAGATTCTCCGGCCATCGGCGTACTGCTTTATGCCCATATGTATGATTATGAGTGGCAGATTGCTCCGTACATTACGGATGAAATGAACTATATGCCGAGTAAACATAACCGTCCGATTCGGGTTTATAACAAAGTGGATTACCGGTTTATTCTGGAAGATATGTTTGCAAAACTGGCGTTGTTTGCAAAGAAGAAAGGGCAGATGAACTGCAGCAACAATTGAAGCAGGAGAGAATAACAGTATGTGGAATTATGATTTTGAAGTACCGGAAAACAAGAGGGTACGTTTCATCATACATACAGATGCAAAAAATGAAGCGGATGATCAGTTTACGATCGCACATGCGCTGATGACCCCCAAACTGGATGTCCGGGGAATCGTGGCGGGACATTTTAATAAGAGCACCAATTTCCCTTATCCGGACGGAACGACAGCGGCAGCAAGCTATGCAGAGATCGAGAAGATTCTGAATCTGATGCATGTCCGGGATCAGTACAATGTTTATATGGGCGCAGCTCATCCGATTCCGGATGAAACGACTCCGATGGAATCAGACGGCGCGAAGTTTATTGTTGAAGAAGCTATGAAGGATGATGACCGGCCCCTGTTTATCGGAATGATGGGCGCAATCACGGATCTGGCCAGTGCAATCCTGATGGAGCCCCGCATCTGCGAGCGAATGACCTGTATCTGGATCGGCGGAGATGCTTACCCGGATGGCGGGCAGGAATTCAATCTGATGCAGGACATCAACGGAGCCAATGTCGTATTTGGTTCGAAAATGCCGGTGTGGCAGGTAACAAAGCAGGTCTATAAGAGCTTTACCATTTCGCTGGCGGAGCTTCAGGTCAAGGTCAAGCCCTACGGACAGATCGGTAATTATCTGTTTCAGCAGATGGTGGACTTCAATACAAGGACCGGAAAGAATATGCGCTGGCCGCACGGGGAGATCTGGAATCTGGGTGATGAAGGCGTTGTAGCGGCCATCATGGATGAACCGCAGCATGTATCCGGCTTTACCATGCAGCCGGCTCCCAGAGTCAATGAAGACATGAGCTACACGCTGGGGACGATCGACAAGCAGATCCGGGTCTATCATGAGATGAATGCCAGACTGGACCTTGAGGATCTGTTTGCGAAGCTGCAGATCAATTTCCCGGAGAAGGATGCATGAGTCTGAAAAAACAGGCACCGTATATGCTGGCGACAGAGCGGTCGATTCGGGTCATTATTGATACAGATGCCTACAATCAGTTTGATGACCAGTTCGCTCTGGCACATGCGCTGATGACACCGAAACTGGATGTACTGGGAATTGTCGCGGAACAGTACGGTACCAGGATCGATGAATACTCTGAACAGCACAGCTATGAGGAAATCTGCAATATACTGAATTTGATGGATCTTGCGGGAGAGATACCGGTCTTTCACGGCGCAGCGGTACCGTTGAGATCCGAATCGGACCCCATTCGATCGGAAGGAGCGGAGTTTATTATCCGGGAGGCTCTGCGGGAGGATCCGCGCCCATTGTTTGTCTGCAATCTGGGCGCGGTCACCAATCTGGCCTGTGCTTATCTGATGGAGCCGGAAATTGAGAACCGGATCCATGCGATCTGGATCGGCGGTTCGCATCTTCCGGAAGGAGAATTTGAATTCAATCAGAATCATGATATCTGTGCGTCCAATGTTCTGATGAAGTCCCGGATCCCGTTGTGGCAGGTAACGAAAGCAGCATATCGCTGTATGGTGGTTCCTATGTCGGAATTGTACGAGAATGTCCATCCCTGCGGGAAAATCGGCAGATATCTGACGGAATACGCAATCGCGTTTCAGAATCATATTGATGATATCCTGCTAAACCGGAAACCGGGGTATCAGGATTTTATCGGAAGAAGCTATGGTCTGCTCAGCACTGCGGAACGGGCTACGAACTTCGGCGGAGAGATTGTACTCCTGGGAGATTCTCCGGCAGTAGGACTGCTGCTCAGGCATGATCTCGGCAGATATGAGATCCGAAGCGCTCCGAGGCAGATCTTTGTAGACGGAGCCTGTGACCGGTCCGCACCCGGAAGCCGTGATATCCGGGTCTATTATGAAATGAACAGCTCCGTAATTTTCAGAGATATGTATTCAAAATTCAGAATGTATTACGGAAAGTAATGGTTGGGTAAAAGAAATATAAGAGCTACAATACACTCAGAAGGGAATCCGGAGTTCCTTTCCGGGTGTATTGTTTTTGTGCAATAAGGCTGCCGATGTTATCGTGCCTGCATAAATGCCCCTTTGACGACCGGGTGCATCGAGCAGAAGGTAGGATGATCTTATCGCATATCAAGTGGCTGCCGGGCAGAAAGGCGGGTTTTATGAACAGGACGAGAATCTGTGTATTGTTAGGAGATGCTACCGGAATCGGAGCGGAGATCGTTGTCCGTGCTTTTACGGACGGGCAGCTGATGCAGCGTACGGATACGGCTGTGGTTTTGCTGGGAGATGAACAGATCCTGAAAAGAGCGGAGCAGATCGTGGGGGAGACACTCTCCTGCCGGAAAATCTGTAAAAAAGAAATTGCTGCCTGTGAAGATCCGCTGATGCTGTTGGATACCGGAGTGATGAAACGGGCCTCCCGGGAGACCGGATCCGAGGATCCCGGGGTCAATGCACCGTTTGGAAAAGTCAGCCGGCTGTGCGGGCAGGCGGTGATAGAGGATATTTATGCCGCGGTCGGGTTATATGCTGAGGGACTGGTTTCCGGTATCTGCTTTGCGCCATTCAATAAACAGGCTATGAGACTGGCTGATCCGACCGTGGCAAGTGAAATGAACGTTTTTCAGCGGGCCTTTGAGTCAGCGGGGATACTGGTCAAAGGGCCTGTGGGAGAGATGAATGTCGTGGATAATCTCTGGACGACACGAGTGACCAGCCACGTTCCGTTGACCAGGCTTTCTCAATATCTGACCCGCGAGGGAATCCTTCAGATGATCCGGATGGCAGACAGGCAGCTTAAAATGGCAGGTATCGATCATCCGGGGATTATGGTAGCGGCGCTCAATCCACATTGCGGAGAAGGAGGCCTTTGCGGAGATGAGGAACAGACCATGATCCTGCCCGCCATCGACGATGCCCGGAAGGAAGGCATACGCGTTCTCGGAATGTATTCGGCGGATACAGTATTTGTGCATGCATTTGCGGGAGAAGCGGACGCAGTGGTAACTATGTACCATGACCAGGGACAGATTGCGCTGAAACTGAAGAGCTTTGCACATGCGGTAACGATCGCAGCAGGCTTTCCCGCGCCGATCGGCACTCCGGCCCATGGAACCGCTCATGATATTGCAGGGAAAGGGAAAGCATCCTGCAGCGCCTTTATGGATGCGTTTACGATTATTTCCCGACAGGCGCGGAACAGCAGCGCGGAAAAGAGGAAGGGTCAATGCAGCAGCTTTACATGACAGCGGACAAATTCTGTCTGGACGGGAAGCCGGAGACAATCGTGCCGTACGGAAACGGACATATCAGCAGGACGTATCTGGTCACAACTGTCTCCGACCGGAAATATATCCTGCAGCGGATCGCGGATATCTTTGAGCCGGAAGGTCTGATGCGGAATATCAGCCTGGTGACGCAGTATCTGGCCCGGTATGCTGAGGATTCCAGAAGCTATATGCATATTGTGCCGACCAAAGACGGAAAAACCTGGCTGGCGGATCCTGCCGGAAATTACCGGGTCTATGAATTTGTGGAGGATGCATTCTGCCTGGAGGAGCCCCGGTCTCCGGAGGATTTTTACCAGAGCGGTCTGGCTTTCGGCAGATTTATGAATATACTGAGAGATTTTCCGGCTGAGCAGCTGACCGAAACGCTGGTCAATTTTCATCATACTCCGGACCGGTACCGGATCTTCCGGGAGATCCTGGAACAGGATCCTCTGGGCAGGGCAGAGAGAGTAAAACCGGAAATTGATTTTATACTTTCCAGAGAAAAGAAAGCCGGAATCCTTCAGGAAATGAAGGGCAGCGGAAAGCTCCCGACGCGTGTCACACATAATGATACCAAGCTCAACAATGTCATGTTTGACAATAATACCGGCAAGGCGCTTTGCCTGATCGATCTGGATACCGTCATGCCGGGGCTGGCGGCCTGGGATTTCGGGGACGCTGTACGCTTCGGGGCGGTTACTGCCGCGGAGGATGAAACGGATCTGTCCCGGATGAAGCTGGACCTTGTTATGTATCGTGCCTTTGCGGGAGGATATCTTCAGGATTCGGAGCTGAAGGCGGAGGAAATCCGGTCGCTGCCTTGGGGCGGATGGACCATGACACTGGAAAACGGACTCCGCTTTCTGACCGATTATCTGGACGGAGATGATTATTTTCATATCGACTGGGAAAGTCATAACCTGGATCGCTGCCGGACACAGCTGAAGATCGTTTCTGAAATGGAGGAACATTTTGACGATTTGCAGCGGATCGTGGAGGAAGAAGCGCAGCATTAAGGCCGGTCCGCGCGCCGCACGGGGCGCTGTCTGACCTGTATTGTGGCGGGACAGTCACGGGATATTTCCGAAGGAGCCGGCTCTCGGTGGGCTGCGGACGAAAACAGTAAAGAAAAAACCACAGCCGTGAAAATATGATATACTGACCCTATGTGAGGTCATTTTCGATATGCGGTATGATTATCAATACACTGTGACTGCCGCGGCAGCCATGCTTTTCATATTGGTGCTCTGCTTTCAGCGCAGAAGCTATTCGTCGCATCGGAACCGGGTCTTCAGGAGCCTGATCTACAGTAACCTGCTCGCTGCAGCGGCAGATATTGTGACCTACAGGACCATTTCCTGGCCGGAGAATTATTCCCTGTCCTTTTGTTATGCAACCAATATCATCTATCTGATTCTTTACGGTATTGTCGCCGTTAATTTTCTGCGCTATATTGCCGCTCTGACCGACAACCGGTATATTATGAGAACCGCCAGAAATCTGTATATTGCCGCGATTCTGGTGGAAACGGCTTTTATTACCACTACCCCTTTGACACATTGGATCATCTATTACGATGAGGAAGGCGTATATCGCCACGGCAGCTTTTTCGGTATTATGTACGCAATCCCGATTTTTCTGATTCTGATTGCCGTTCTGGCCTTTTATCATCAGAAAATGGAATTTAATTATTATCAGCGCATGACCGTCGGGACACTGTTTGGTGTATCGATCCCGATCGCGCTGTTTCAGATCCTTAATCCACGGGTCGATCTTTTCCATCTGCTGTGTACGATGATCATCTATACGATTTTTATCGTGTTTGAAAATCCGGCTTATGACAACTACCATACGACAAGGTCTCTGAACGCGCACTCTTTTTATCAGGAAGCAATCGAACTGGCCAGAAAAAATCAGGATCGTGACATGGTTCTGATCGGTGTGCTGAATCGGCCTCTTAATCAGGGCATTCAGGAAATGGCACATTATTCCAGACTGCTGGATACGGCGGCGGAAAAAATGTACAGAAACTTCGGCCGGCATATTTATTGTGTTTCTGATGGGAAATTTATACTTGTGGTCGGCGGAAAAAATGCGGGGACCCCGGAAACAGCAATCGGGCGGCTCAAGGATATTTTCAGCAGAAAGCTTGAGGTCGGAGGGCAGCCGACACAGCTTGAGATCGGCGTACGGAATTTCAGACTGCATGATCTGGCAGTCAGTGATGATTTCATTGATCACCTGATTGAAACGATTCAGCGTTATCCGCTGGACCGGCTTTTTACAGTGGACAATCTGTCCAGACTGGTCTATAAGCAGCACCGGAGCCGTGAGGTGGAGGACGCTCTGATCAACGCGGCCAAAAAAGATGCTTTTTATGTAGAGTACCAGCCGATCTACGATCTGCATACCGGAAGCTTCCGGTCTGCGGAAGCTTTGATTCGCCTAAAGGATCCGGACCTGGGATTGATCAGTGCTGATGAGTTTATTCCGATCGCGGAGGAGAACAGGACGATCCTCGAGATCGGAGAGCAGATATTCCGTAAGGTATGCCGGTATATTCATGATGAAAAACTTCCGGAAAAGGGCATGAGTTTCATTGATATCAATGTCAGTCCGAAGCAGTTCATTCACAAAGGAATGGCAGAACGGTTCATACGGATCATGCAGGAGTATGGGATCAATCCGGCTGCTATCAACCTGGAGATCGTAGAATCCGCGCTGAATTTGTCCAATGATGTTTTCTGCGAGAATATCCGGATCCTTACAGAGGCCGGTGTGGAGTTCTCCATTGATGATTACGGCTCCGGTTTCGCTTCTGCGGATTATCTGTACAAGCTGCCGATCAGTATCGTCAAGATCGATAAGGATATTCTCTGGAATGCCATGAAGGATCCGGCGGCGGAAACTGTGTTCCGGGATACATTGAAGCTGATCCGGAAGCTGGATAAAAAGATTATTGTAGAAGGCGCTGAGAATGAGGAAATGGTGGAAATGATTCGCGGCGCCGGCGGAGATTTTATTCAGGGTTATTACTATTCGAAGCCGCTTGGCAGCAGTGATTTTCTTCAGTTTATTGATCACAGGACCTCGGACCGGGCACGGCGGTACGAGGAGCTGCGTCGGCAGCTGTAAGGCAGAGAGGCACAGAGGATAAGTCTGTTGCTTACGGTGATCCTGCTTCATCAGTAGCTTTCAGCCCGATTCCTGCGGGCATTTCAATATATAAGAGTAAAAAACCAAAAGCATTAAAACAAAAAAGCATGAAAGCATAAAAATATAAAATTTTGGGGGAAAAATAAATTATGGTGGATATGAAGGCGATCCGTCTGACTGATCTTCGGCAGCTGAATGAACATGCCAAGCTTGGAGGCGTACTGTTTACCGGATCTTCTCTGATGGAGCAGTTTCCGATCTGCGAATACTGCATGGATGCGGGAATCGATGAGATTGTTTATAACCGCGGCATCGGCGGTTATGATACTGATGAATTCCTGGCGGCGATCGATACACAACTGTTTGACCTGGCTCCGTCGAAGATCTTTATCAACATTGGAACCAATGATTTCAAGGCAAGGGAAGACGGTTCGGACTGGGAGGAGCATCTGCTGACAAATTACGAGAAGATCCTGGAGCAGATCAGGACCAGACTTCCGGAGGCGGAGGTCATTATGCTGGCCTATTATCCGGTTAATGAGCATATGCCGGAGGATAAAAAATCTCCCTGGACAGATGTGGCACTGTCGATCCGTACCAATGAGGCACTGAAGCGTGTCAACAGTAAGGTCTGCGCTCTGGCGGAAAAATTCGGGTATCAGTTTGTGAATGCCAACGCAGGTCTGACAGATGAGAACGGAGATCTGAAGCAGGAGTATACTGTGGAGGGAATTCATATGCATGCAGCCGCCTACAGACAGGTTTTTGAAAATATCAAGCATTTGATATAAGGAGAAGAAATGTCGGATACCTGGTATAAAGTCGATAATGTGGCAAAGGTTTTTCTGGCGGCCTACAACAGACGGGATCCCCGGGTTTTTCGGATCAGCTGCACTTTAAAGGAAAAAATCAGCCAGGAACTGCTGCAGCAGGCACTCGAAAAGACGATTCAGGAACTTCCGCAGTTTCAGGTCCGTCTGCACAGAGGTGTTTTCTGGCATTATATGGAAGAAACGGCGGCTGAGCCAAAAGTCCGGGAGGAGCATCTTGCACCCTGTTCAGCCCTGTACGGTCCTTCCAGTCGGGGAAAACTTCATTACCGGGTTGTGTACTTCGGAAACCGCATTACGCTGGAGGTCTTTCACGCGATCAGTGACGGCAACGGCGGTGTATCCTTTATGAACGTGCTGGTACAGAATTACCTGCAGCTTTCCCACCCCGGAGAGCTGAATGATGTTTCGGTATACAGCGGAGCCTCCGCGGATGATCTGGGACAGGACAGCTTCCGTCAGTTTTTCAAGAAACATCCGGGAAACGGGGAAACGATCGATACTGCCAGTGCCTCTGCGGCAAAGGACAGCTATCGGATCAATTCTCTGAAGCTGCCCTATTATCAGGAACGGTTTTATGAAATTCATCTGCCGACACAGGAGATTCTGAAAAGAGCCAAGGAGACCGGAACCAGTCTGACCAGTTATCTTGGCGCCAGACTGATGCTGGCGATCTATGCCGGAATGCCCGCGGCGGAAGCATCTCATCCGATAACAATCGGGCTGCCGGTGAATCTGCGCAATTATTACCCTTCCCAGACGCTGCGGAATTTTTTTAATACGGTTTTTGTATCCCATGTTTTCAGCGGCGATGAAACCATCGAAACCCTGGCGGCGGAATTTGAAACCAAGCTCAGGGAGGCTGTCCTTCCGGAGCATATCAGGGCCAGAATGGATCATTTTGAAAAGCTGGAGCAGCAGTATGCGATCAAAGCAGTGCCGCTGATCATCAAGGACCTTACAGTGCGGTATTTTACCCGGAAAGAGGACCGGAACGTGACGGCGACGCTTTCCAATCTGGGAAGGCTGAAGCTGGACGAGCAGATCCGGCCTTATGTGGACAGCTATGCCGCATATTGCAGTACCTCCGGACTTTTTATTACAACGTGCAGCCTGGATGATGATCTGGTGCTTGGGGTTTCCAGCTGCTATCGAAGCTCAAACGTACTTCAGAAGCTGGTGCGTGATTTTACAAAGGAAGGCATTGAAGCAGTTATTTATGCGACAGACCCGGTGATGTAGCCTGAAAATCAGGCTGTTGTTCCGGGCATCGGGGAGCAAGGCAATCCTTAAAAGGCAGATTTGAAAGAACGCGGAAGATGCAGACAGAAGAAAAATATATTGAAAAAATGAAATATTGCCCGTATTGCCGTATGCAGGTCGGCGGCCGGGCCAGAAAGTGCCCCCTGTGTCAGAATCCTCTGACGGGGGACGGAACACCGGATTACTTTCCGGGAGCGAGAGTAAGAGGGCAGTCACTGGTTTGCAAGATCCTGTCCTTTGTGATTCTTTCACTGGGCGCGGCGCTGATTCTTGGCAATCAACTGATCCTGCCGGTGCCTTATTTCAGAGAGCTCTGCCTGGTGCTGCTGCTTGCGGGGACGGCACTGTTCTGCACCCTGTATATCGGCAATCACAGACCGGGGATCGTCAGACTTCTGTTTTTTCTTCTGATCGTGATTCTGTTTGTTACTGCGCTGATCGACAGAATGTACGGAATGGGTGGGATCTCGGTCAGGGTGATCTTCCCGCTTCTTCTGTGTGGAGTATTGATTACAAATTTTGTTTTTTCCCTGATTAACGCAGTGTTTACGGAAAACGCGCTGTTTTATCTTCTGGTCAACATACTGATCGGGATCATGCCGTTTGCGGTACTGATGTCCCTGAAACATCTGCTTCCGGTCTGCTGGGCCCTCGCAATGATCGTCAGTGTCATTACACTGATCGGTACGCTGATCTTCAAATGGCAGAGCTTTTTGACTGAATTACAGAAGCGTTTTCATATGTAACGGACATCCGGCGGTCTGCTTAAAATGCAAAGAACTCCGACAGTCTTTGCTGCCGGAGTCCTTTTCTTTTAATGAGGGGGGAGATATTGGTGAACAAAGGTTTTTTGTTTCCTTTGATGGTTCTAATAATAAAGGGAAATTGTGAACAGAATGTGTCCAAAACCTAAAGCGATTCTAAAACGATTCTAAATAAATTTAAGTTTCGCGGGTCTGCAGTACAGGGAAATACAGACAGAAAACAAAAGGCTGCGAAAAAATAAGAAACGGAAGGAGAAGAATTATGGGAATCGAAAAGTACAGATTTGACGGAAGCAGCAAATATCACGCGGGAAAGGTTCCGACCAACAGCAAGAAGGACGCGGTGAAGAAAAAGGACATCCTCGCAAAAACAGCAGAGAACGTTGAAAAGATCAGCGCACTTCAGGATAAGCTGTATGCTGAAAGCAGGGAGGGTGTCATCATTATTCTTCAGGCGCTGGACGCTGCCGGCAAGGACGGAACGGTCAAGCATGTTATGAGCGGGATCAATCCGCAGGGTGTGGATGTGGTCAGCTTTAAGC
>R20__coassemble_1604_pt1 | contig 11789 bp, 8 predicted proteins | sample R20__metabat2_low_PE_019 | metagenome-assembled genome bin R20 | reverse complement strand
CTTCAAAGGAGCATAAATGGAAAAAGCCTTCATATCCGGCTGTTTTTTCCGGAATCTGGTCCGCCGGAAGCATTGACGCAAGCCGGATGCCGACCAGCACGGCATTGCGCATTTTTCCTTTGGCATCACCCGGATGGGTCGAAAGTCCCCGGATCCGGAGCCTGGCGGAGGCCGCATTGAAGTTTTCATACTCCAGTTCACCGACGCTGCTTCCGTCAACAGTAAAGCCGAAGTCAACAGAAAAACGGGAAGGATCCATATTCAGAATGCCGTTCCCCACCTCTTCGTCCGGTGTAAACATCAGCCGCAGCGTTCCGTGAGGGTATTCCGGATGCGAAAGATAAAAGGAAAACAATTCCATAATCTGAGTAATGCCGGCCTTATCATCTCCGCCCAGAACAGAAGTCCCGTCTGTTACGATCAGTGTCTCGCCGATCCGATCGTCAAGCTCCGGAAACTGCCTGCGGGAAAGAATGATATCAGGATCCTGATGCAGCTCAATATCCTCCCCGGTGTAAGCCGGGATCAGTCGGGGATGAATCTCTGATGCCGATACAGCATCCGAAGTATCCATGTGCGCGACAAAGCCCAGAATCGGACAGATATTTTCCCGGACACCGCCTACCTTCGGCGGCGGCACCAGCGGTAGAAATTCCTCTTGCGGCGGGATATTGCCCTTCAGGGAAGCGTAAACATAACAGTGCTTTTCATCATAATAAACATCATCGGCGCCCATTTCCAGCAGCTCCTGATACAGCAGCCCGGCCAGCACACGCTGAGAATCCGTAGAGGGAGTATCCGCTGTTCCTTCTGCGGACTGAGTGCAGATGGACGCGTAACGGATAAAACGCTCCGCAAACTGTTCCTTTGAATTCAGTTCCATTTTTTTCTCCTCTTTTTGCGAGCCGAATTTCAGATTCAATCGCCGGATTTAAAATAAAACGATGCCATTCTTTATTCCTTTATTCGATAAAGATACGCCCGCCCCTGTTTGCCGCAGCGTTCCAGAACATTCATTTCAGTCAGCAGCAGCGGTACATGAGAAAAAGCCGGTCCGACATAATGACAGCTTTTCTGAAGCTGAGCCGAGGTAAAGACTTCCGGAAGCTCATCGGTGATTACCGGTGTCAGAAGCTTATGATAATCTTCCGGGGATTGAAGCAGCAAATGATCATAGATTTGGGTCGGTATTCTGTCAAAACGATGAGAGCCTCTTTTCCCGTCATGCCCCCAGCCGTCCTGAAGCCGGTATTCTTCCATATCTATCAGAAACAGCTCTACCGTAAGCCGTTCTTCTTTCAGAAAACGACGGATTTTATATAATTCCCGGAAAGCATGAAAAAAAGTCCCTGTCCGTGTAGAGGAATTGCGTTTTCCCAGTTCACCGGTTTCGGGATCAATCCAGGTAATATGTTTGCGGTGCGGAATCGGATAAACCACCGTTACCGTATAGCCGCTGCTGAAAAAATACTCCAGTTTTTCACGAAGATAGCCCATATTGGCTGTCTGAATCTCCGTAATATGCTCCCGGTCCAGAATATCCGCGATAAAAGGGCCGACCGGCTGCTCATGGTGCGAAATATTTTCATCCAGCATTCTTTTCAGAACCGCATGCAGCGTTTTTTCCGTCTGCATTCCGATTCCGACGCGTTCCCTCTCCTTTGGACTCACGATGATGTCCAGCGCGTTTTTCAGCAGGACATTGTAATCCTGATTCATCTGACAGTATGTCCCACTTTCTTACCGGACACAAAATGACCTTTGATCAGATGTCTGCGTACATAAGCGAAGGTCTCTTCTTCTCCTTTTTCAGCAAGCATATTCAGCAGCTTTTCCAGCAGATCCGCCGTTTCGGGATGCATCATTTTGCGTGTGTTTCCACGGAGGTAATAGGCAATCGGATCCTGATCCGTATAATCCTGTTTCCTGTAGATCTTGCTGGCGGCAATACGGTCCATCAGCATTTCCACCACATATCTTCCGGGCATTTTGACCGGAACCGTTCTGGAAGGATTCAGATCGGGATTGATGTCACCGGGATGTTCCGGATAGTCGTACCAGTATTCATAATGATGCCTGTTTCTGCCCTTATGGTGCATCCAGGCTTCGGAGCAGCCGGTCTCATCCCGTTCCGCGTTGTTCGGACTGCAGTTCCCCTGATAATATCTGGCCCCTACCAGAAATTCGACCGGATGATATTTTGACAGATCGTGCAGAAGCCCCTGACGGTACAAGCCGACCCGAAAGCAGCCCTGCGCTACCAGCAGCTTATGTCCTGTAATGGTTTTAAAATGTCCGACCGCCTTTTTCAACGTGATCGGTGTTCTTTTCTGACGATTCATTATTTCATATCCTTACTGCTCATTGATCTTAAAGGTTTCCAGAATCTGAACAGTTCTTCCCGGAAGGGTAATGCACTGTTCATCTTTAACGGCTGTCATGGCTTCCGGGAAAGAATCCTCCGCAGAGGTATCGACACATATTCTCCATTCCTGTCCCGGGGGCGGGGTGGGCAGTCCGAGCTGCTGGCTGTCCCAATGCATATTGATCGCGACATAAAGAAGTCTGGCAGGTGCCTTGTGTTCCTCGTCCTGCTCCGGCTGTGCATAGTTTTCACAGTAGCAGACCCCGATCGTATGACTGCAGCCCTCAATATCCGGTTTCCAGGCCTCCTTACCGTGAAGAGAAAGATCCGGATAGCCGTAAACCTTATAATCAGTCATTTCAAAAGGGCGGTTCGCCCTGAAAACAGCATGCTGCTTTCTGAAAGCGGAAATATTTTCCGTAAATTTCAGAATCACCCGGCTGTCCTCATTATCTTTCCAGTTAACCCAGCCGATCTCATTATCCTGACAATAGGGATTGTTATTGCCCTCCTGAGAATTTCCAAGCTCATCCCCTGCTGTCAGCATCGGTGTACCCTGCGTCAGAAACAGCAGCGTCAGGAAATTTTTGATCTGCCGCATTCTCAGAACTCTGATCTCTTTTTTCCGGCTTCTGCCTTCAACACCACAGTTCCAGCTCAGATTATTGTCGTTGCCGTCACGGTTTTCCTCACCGTTATCTTCATTGTGCTTGTGATTGTAGGAAACCAGATCCATCAGTGTGAAGCCTTCATAATTGGTCACATAACGAATCTGTCCGTGTCCGGTTTCCACATGAATGAATTCCCGCAGGAAATCCGCCATCGTCAGATCATCGCTTTTCACGAAACGGCGCAGAAGCCGCTCATAGTCATCCCTGGCTTCCGCCAGATGATACAGTGCGGCTGGCTCCGGATTTTCTCTGGAAAGCTTTTCATACGGGAAGGTGTAGTACAGCAGCACTGTGTCCGAAAGCACCGGATCGGCCGCCATGGCTGTCAGTGCGTGATCATCTCCTTTTAAATGAAAGCCGTCAATATGATAATGCGTCTTGTAAAAACGGGCAGTCTCAAGCTGTTCCTGAATGGAAACGGTTTCAGGAAAATACAGCTGGAGATAAACCCGGATCCCCTCCGTATGGAAAGCCTCTACCATGTGATAGAACTCGCGAAGCGGTTTTCCGGTTGACGCATAAGCCGCTTTCGGCGCAAAATAATACCCTTTTCCGAAATTCCAGTAATTCGTTTTCGAAGTTTTTTTATCATCAAGAGGGGGCTCGGCTGACAGCTCCGAAAACGAAACCGCTTTTCCGGAAGGTCTGTCTTTTTCCGGACAGAGCTCATAGACCGGCAGAAGCTCAACGACCGTAACACCGATTGATTTCAGATGGGGAATCTTCTGCTCCAGCGCGGCAAAAGTTCCTCTGCGGGTCGTTCTGGAGGATCTGGACGCGGTCATTCCTTTTACATGCAGACAATACAGCACCTCATTTGGCCAGACCAGAGGTGCAAGAGCCGGCGCACTGCCGATCTTTGTTTCCGGTACCGGATATAAACGGCAGAGGATCTTCTTTTCCCCTTCCAGATAAACGTGCATCAGTTCTCTGGCATAAGGATCCGTAAATGTCGTGTCTTCTCTGTAATATTCATAGGCCCATTTTTCAGGTGACAGCCGGCTGATCTTGACCGAATAAAGATCTCCGTACCGAAATTCATCCGAAAAAGGGACACGGACCTTCTCCATATCCGGCAGGTGGTACAGCAACAGCCCGCAATCGGAGCTGCCGCGGATGATCGTACTGAAAATAACGGAATCCTGTTCGATTCTGGTTCCCGGTACAATATAGCAGGCAGGAGAAATTTTAAAGGTATATGACTGACTCATAATTGAAAGCTCCTTCCGGAAGGTTAAAGGATACAGAGTCCGAAAGGAGCCTGTTCCGATTCATGCAAATAAAATAAAAAATACAATTTATAAAAACAAAAACAGACTCCTCTTTCCATGGCCAACAGTCTGCCCGGAAAAGTTTATTTTGAATGTAACGCGATGGTTTATCAATGCTGTCGGAAATGCGCAAAATATCCTCAAACTGATTTAAAAAGAAAGTTTTTTTGTTCATTCATGATCGGTGCAAGAAATTCAGAAGGATGCATTTTGTATTGTCCGGATCCGACAACATAAGAAAGATACAGTTCACTTTCTGCGCGCGTCATCGCCACATACAGAAGCCTGCGCTCTTCTTCCAGCTGTTCCGCAGAAGCAAAACGCTGCTTCCCCGGAATAATCTCCTGATTCAGATCCGGCAGAAAAACTCTTTTAAATTCCAGACCTTTGGAGGCGTGCATTGTCATGATCCGCGCGCCCAGGATCTTATCCGCTTCTTTTGAACCGACAGCGGATCCGGCATTATGATACTTTTTCTCCAGAAAAAGATAAAAATCCGAAAGCCTTTCGAAATCCGCTGACAGTTCCAGAAGTCTGTCCAGAAAAATCCGGACTTTTTCCTGCTGTTCCTTTCGTACGGCTCCCTCCGCAAAGCGGCGGTAATGCATGGATTCCAGAAGGTATTTCATGGCATACGGCGGTTTCAATACCGAAAGCAGCTTTAGATCCTTCAGCAGCTGATTCCATGCTTTGAAAAACGGTCGGCCTGACCGGACTGAATGTTCCAGCAATTCCTGTCCGGTCATCTCCGCTTCCGGAACTATATCTCGTTTTAAATATCTCGGAGGTCTGTTCAGAATCCGCAGAAGCGCGGTCTGTTTGTGGGTCCTGCCCGAAAACTGTACCGCAAGTGAGAAATACCCGCACAGATCCCGCAGAATCAGCTGCTCAACGTCTGTAAGACGTAAAGGATCTGAGCCGGGAGCTTTTTCACCTGTGTTTTTGGGGGAAGCGGTCAGAAGTTTTTCGGTATTTTTTACAAACTGTTCCGCCAGCTCGTGAGAACGGAACAGAATCGCGCTGCTTTTCTGTTCAGCTTCCGGAAGATCTTTCAGAAAATGCAGAATGAAATCGGCTTCTTCTTCCTGATTCGCAAAGCTTCGCAGGCTGACAGTACCGGTTTCCTTTTTTCCGCACAGAAGTTTTTTGGGGATACGCATCCGGTTATCCGCTATGATCTTCAGAGATGCTTTCAGAATTTTTTCTGAACAGCGGAAATTTGTATTCAGAAGGATCTTCTCTGCATCCGGATGCTCCTGCAGAAACCGCTGAAAAATCAGAGGTGAAGCATTTCTGAAACTGTAGATACACTGATCGTCATCTCCGACCGCAAACAGCTGCGTTCTGCCTTTTTGAGGATTACCGGCAAGAAGGCAGATCAGTTCATACTGCAGAGGATTAATGTCCTGAAATTCATCGATCAGCACAGCCCGGAAACGATTCTGCCATTTATAAAGAATTTCTTCATTCGAAAGGAAAAGACTGCGGCATCGCAGAGCCATTTCTTCATAATCCGCCAGATCGTTCTCAGCCAGAAATGTTTCATAATAATCCGCAGCCTTAAAATATTGCTTCTGCAGAAGATCTTCCGCGGTCATTTCAGGATTGTGACGATATTGCGGCAGTTTTTCTCTGAAGAAAAGGAGTTTCTTCTGAAAATATTCAAGATATCTGGGATCTTCATAATGCAGCTGAGGCAAATATTCAGCTGCGGTCGCACTCAGAAGAGACTGAACCTCCGATGGTTTCAGAATACGCGGCGGACAGGATGCTTCTTCACGGAGAATGGAATAAAAAACAGAATGAAAAGTACCGAACAGTACCGGTGCGGAACAGCTTTTAAAGAATCTCTGACGCATTTCTTCAGCGGCAGCTCTGGAAAAGGTCAGAACAAGAATATCGGAAGGGGAAATTCCAAGGGTTCGGATCAAAAAAAGAATATGCTCTGTTAAAACAAAAGTCTTCCCGCTGCCGGGACCTGCCAGTACACAGCAGGTCCCGGAACGGGAAGAAACGGCCTGTTTCTGAGGTCCGGTCGGTTCAGGCTTTATGCCGGGACCCGGTTTCAGGAAAGCTTTCCAATGCCGATGCGGATACGGGCAAGTGATTCCTCTTTTCCGAGGATCTCCATAATCTCCGTCGCTCCGGCAGGAGTCGTCTGTTTGCCGGAAACAGCTGTACGGACCGGCCAGAGCACATAACCGTTCTTGCAGCCTTTGGCGGCAACAAATTCCATCAAAGTGCTGTACAGACTGTCATTGGTCCATTCCGTCACCTGTTCCAGAACGGGGAGAAGCTCCTTTAAAACCTCCAGTGAAGTCTGTGCGTTTGTCTTCATTTTTTTATGGGTGTACATGGCGATATCATATTCCGGAAGATGATCAAAGAAATCGACCATGGCGGGAATATCAGGATAAACCTCAATCCTTGTTCTCACCATTTCCGCAATCTTCTTCAGATCAAGATCCCTGCTGATCGCCTGCTTCAGATAACTCTCCGCCTGACTGTAAAAGGTGTCCGGATCCATTCTCTTCAAATATTCTCCGTTCATCCAGCGAAGCTTCTGATAGTCAAAAACGGCCGGGGATTTGCCGATCCGCTTATAATCAAACTCCCGGATGAGCTCCTCCAGAGAAAAGATCTCATTATCACTGTTGGGAGACCAGCCCAGAAGAGCGATGAAATTAACAACCGTCTCCGGAAGAAAGCCCTGTTCAAGAAGATCCTCAAAGGAGGAATGACCGCTTCTCTTGGAAAGCTTTTTGTGATCCTCATCAGTGATCAGCGGACAATGGATATAAGCCGGAACCTCCCAGCCGAAAGCTTCATACAGACGATTGTACTTCGGAGAAGAGGAAATATACTCGTTTCCTCTGACTACATGTGTGATGCCCATCAGATGGTCATCCACAACGTTCGCGAAATTGTAGGTCGGATAACCGTCTGATTTGATCAGAATCATGTCATCCAGCTCCTTGTTTTCTACAGTGATATCTCCGTACAGTTCATCATGGAAGGTCGTAGTTCCTTCCTGCGGATTGTTCTGACGAATAACGAAGGGCTTTCCCTCCGCAAGATTCCGCTCAACCTCCTCCTCGGAAAGAGAAAGGCAGTGCTTGTCGTAGACAGAGATCTCCTTACCGTCGACGATCTGAGTAAGACCGGCAAGACGTTCCTGATCACAGAAGCAATAATAGGCCTCCCCTTTCCGGATCAGTTCTTTTGCATACTGCATATAAATACCGGCCGCCATTCGTTCACTCTGCACATAAGGCCCTACCGCTCCGGGATGATCCGGGCTTTCATCCGGCTGCATACCGGTAATATCCAGGGCGCGGTTGATGATCTCAACCGCTCCGTCCATTTGACGAACCTGGTCTGTATCTTCAATACGAAGAATATAATCTCCTCCTTCATGCTTGGCGATCAGATAAGCATAAAGAGCGGTTCTTAAATTCCCTACATGCATCCGGCCGGTCGGACTGGGCGCATATCTTGTTCTGATTTTCATTTCCTGACGTTTCCTCCGTTTCATTACATGACTCACATCATGTCCTTTATCATAAAACAAACTTTTGGGTTTGTCATCGACTTATATCATCAGCTGATGGTTTCCTTTTGAAGCCGTCACCGACGTTCTCTCCAAGAAGCTCGACCTGCGGATAAGCCGCCGCGGCCGGAAAAGGCTGATATCCGGCCTGATCTCCCGCTTCGGGATAATAAATGGTTACGCCGTCTATCTGCGCTTCCAGAACAGAATAACTGCCGTAATCCTGCTGCGTCAGATAATAGGGTCTTTCCACATAAAACTGCTGCTCCCGGATCAGCGTGGTTGTTTTAAAAAGTAAAAATAAAACAGCTGCCGCCGAAAAAGCTCTTGCAGCCGTAAACCGGCATCTTTCACTGCATTTAGTAAGAACCGCTTCCGCTGCCGTGCCGATACTGATCAGTGGAATCAGGATCAGAAAGCTGTAGCCGTACCGGATCATCGGTGCGGAATAAAACCATAGTGTGAAGCTCAGCATTAATCCGGATATCAGAGAAATCCGGGCGCATTTTCCGGTTGCAAATTCCCAAAAGACAGCGGCCTTTTTTTTTCGGATCCGGATCAGCAGATATACGGCTGCAAGCATAAGACCAGCCAAAAGACAGGCAAAACTGAGAATGATCATCAACTTCTCTGCTGCTCCGGCTTTTTGAAACCATGGTCCGATCCAGGCGGACAGGGGAACCTTTTCCTGTACCGCGCCGCTGAGTCCCCGTCCGTAGCTTCCGATCTCATTGGCATCATAGACTGCTTCTTCTCTGGGCAGCTTCCACGGTACATCAAACAGATCAGGAAAAACAGATGGGTATAAAAGCCAGCCGGAAAGAATCACGTTCCGAATCAGATAGGGCGCAATGATCACCGTACCGGTCAGCAGGCAGCCGGCAAGACGTTTAAAGTCTCTTTGGCGGATCAGCAGTGCGCCCGGCAGGACTGCCAGAATGATCATCGGTGCGGCGGACAGCTTGATACTGACCAGATATACAGATAAAAAAGCAAACGGAATAAGTTCATTGACTGTGATCTCACCTTCAGCGGCGTCCAGCAGACGTATCGACAGATAAAAGACCAGCAGCATGGAAAAATAATCCGAGGCCGGCGAGACGATCTCGTCAAAAATAATAAACAGATAATACAATGCCCCAAGTCTGGCAAAATCAGCCGCGCAGATTCTGTGCTTTCGGAAAAAGTGAAAATTATCGAAACAGGCAAAAGCGGTCAGCACGGCAAAGTATCCCGCGCAGACATGAAAGGAGCCCTTCCCCAGAAACGCGAAGGAAAACAACGCGGTCAGTGCAAAGGAGGCACTGTTATAGCCCAGTCGCGTATGAAGATTGGCTAGTCCCTTTACCGCTCCGTACTCTTCGATCCACCGGATCGACTGAGCATGATACAGATCGGAATCATAGTGCATGATCCCGCGGCTGGAAGCGTACGAGAAAACGACCAGCAGTCCCAGAAAGATCAGCAGTGTCCGCACAGAAAAGTTCTGACGCAGGCAGTTCCGATTTCGTATCAGCAGCAGCACCGCACCGGCTGCGAGGATCAGATTGGCCAGCAGTCCTACCTTGTGGATCAGACTGAAAAACTGTGCATAGACCGTCAGAAAGCAAAGACCTGCCGCAAGCGGAAGCTCAGGAAAAGAAGTGATCTCCGCTTTCAACAGTTTCAATGCGAGTTTTCCGTAAATAAATGCCAGAAAGGTGATATACAGATAGATCACAAAAATGGATGCCATCAGTTTACTCCCGTACTGCCGAAGCCTCCTCTGTCAGGTCCTTCCAGGTGATCCGTTTCCACAAAATGAAGCTCCGGTTGTTTTTCCATGATTCGAAACTGGCAGATTCTGTCGCCGAATGAAATTCTGGTATCTCTTATGGCAAGCACCGGCATACGCCATTCATCATGATCGCCGCTGTAGGACTGGTCGATTACTCCCTGATGATTGGTCTGAATGATTCCGAAATTCTTAAAGGTGCTGCTTCTGGGAACGATATGCGCTTCAAATCCTTCCGGGAGTCTCATGGCAACCCCCAGGCGAATCAGTCTGAACTCTCCCTTTTTCAGTACAACATCCTCCGCGGCCCGCAGATCGATCCAGTCGGATTTTCCTGCGATCGGATGAAGACGTTCAATTCTGTCATCAAAATATTTGATAATGATTGTCTGTGCTTCTTTCATGATTCCTCTTTTCTTACGAACCCAGATTCAGATTCACGCTTTCTTTATATGCGGCTTTTCAATTTCCCCTGCCGCAGGATGATATGAATTTTGTACCGTTGGAGAGTGCTTCAACAAAACTATAACTCTTCCGCATCACGATTGCTTCATGGCATCCGCGGCCGCGGTAGCCAGTTCATCACAGCGTTCATTTTCCGGATGACCGTTATGCCCTTTTACCCAGTGATAACGAACCTCATGCGGTTTCATGGCTTTTAAAAGCCGCTGCCAGAGATCCGGATTTTTAACAGGTGCTTTGGACGCGGTTTTCCAACCGTTTTTCTGCCAGTGATCGATCCAGTGCTCTTCAAAGGCTTTTACCAGATACTGTGAATCGGAGTAAAGATCCACCATGCAGGGACAACGAAGCACTTCCAGCCCGGCGATCGCGCCCAGAAGCTCCATCCGGTTATTGGATGTCTTTTCAAAGCCTTCCGAAAGTTCTTTACGGTGAACCTCTCCTTTTGAATCTGTATAAAGCAGTACAGTTCCGTAGCCGCCGGGTCCCTCCGGATTCCCTCTGGCTGAACCGTCTGAATAGATGGTTACCTGCATCATAAAGGGTTCCCCCATTCGCCGTTCTTATTGAAATAATCGACCCGTGAAAAAGCGCCCCGAACAATTTCATCCGGATAACCGAACGCTTTCAGCAGCCGGATCGCGTTACGGGTGGAACTTACACCCTGCTTCAGCTGATAGGAAAAGAAGATCCTGTCTCCTTCCTCAGCCGTTTCTTCAAAATGATAATTTTCATAATATGCCGGCAGCAGTTCTGTCAGCTCTCTGTCGTGAGTAGCCGCAAAACTGATTCCGGTGCCCGCCAGTGCCGGATCCCGAAAGCTTTTGAGAATATACGCCGCTGCCGCGATCCGTTCGATGGTATTGGTGCCCTTCAGAACCTCATCGACAAAGGAAAGGACCGGGGCACCGACTTCCTCCCGGGCCTTTAAAATGCGAAGCATAGACGATACCTCGGCCATATAATAGCTGTAGCCCTCCGACAGGTCATCCTGAACAGACATGGAGGTTATCACGCGGAAATAATCGGCATGATATTCTTCAGCGCAGACCGTCCATACAGATTGAGCCATGACAGCCGCCAGAGCCGCAGCCTTCAGGAAGGTAGACTTTCCGGAAGCATTCGCGCCGGTCAGAAGGATCCCGCCGGTCGTTCGGATATCATTTCTGACCGGAGCGGAAAGGGATGGATGATAAAGCCCTTTGACTTCATAGAGGCAGGAAGCAGTCGGTAAATCTGATCCGGCTCCGGAACCAGATACAAAAGAAGGTACACAGTATCCGCAGGGAAGACTTTTGCGATAAGAAGCGACAGCGATCGCGGCATCGGCTTTGCCGAGGATCGTCATCATTTCATCCAGCAGTTCCTTTTTTTGTGCTATCACGCAATGAAGCCGGTGGAAGCAGATCAGGTCCAGATGAAAAAGAATTCTGAGATAATCCAGCAGAACATCCGCGGAATTGCCGGTTCCGGCCGCCAGTGTATAGAGCTGTCTGCGAAAAACATTAAATTCCGGATTTATCTCTTTCAGACGCTTCTGCTCTTCCGGAAAGGGAAGCCCTTCCGAGGTGCTGAATTTGTCAGCGGCATCGATCAGGCGGCGGATGTAGAAAAAACATTCCAGATAGGGCTCGATCTTTCTCTTTTCCGTAAAATAAGTCACAAAGTCAAAAACCAGTGCGGCAATCAGCAGCAG
>R20__coassemble_1592_pt1 | contig 11855 bp, 9 predicted proteins | sample R20__metabat2_low_PE_019 | metagenome-assembled genome bin R20 | reverse complement strand
AAGTGAAACCTTCCTCAACACTTGCAATTACAGCCAAGGCCAAAGAGCTTCGTGCAGCAGGCTATGATGTCGTCGGCTTCGGCGCCGGAGAACCGGATTTCAACACACCGAAGAATATCTGCGACGCCGCCAAGAAGGCGATCGATGACGGCTTTACAAAGTATACTCCCGCATCGGGGACCAATGAGCTCAAGGAAGCTATTTCCCGGAAGTTCAAAGAATTCAATCATTTGAATTATGAGCCTTCACAGATCCTGATCAGCAACGGCGGCAAACACAGCCTTACCAATATTTTTACCGCCCTGTTGAATCCCGGAGATGAGGTCATTATTCCTGCTCCTTACTGGCTTAGCTATCCGGAAATGGTCAAGCTGGCCGGCGGTGTCCCGGTTTTTGTTTATACGACAAAGGAGCAGGGCTTCAAGGTCAATGCGGCTCAGATTGCGGAAAAGATCACGGAGAAGACCAAGGCGTTGGTACTGAATACACCCAATAATCCGACCGGTGTGATCTATACCAGGGAGGATCTGCAGCAGATCGCGGATCTGGCAGTGGAAAAGGACTTTTATGTAGTTGCTGATGAAATGTATGAATATCTGATCTACGGAGATCAGGAGCATGTCAGTATCGCTTCTCTGGGCGATGAGATCTATAAGAGAACGATCACCTGCTCCGGTCTGTCCAAGAGCTATGCAATGACCGGCTGGCGGATCGGTTATACCGGCGCGTCTGCGCAGATCACTAAGGTTATGAGCTCCGCACAGTCTCACCAGACCTCCAATATCAATTCCATTGCGCAGAAGGCAGCTGTGGAAGCGCTGAACGGCCCGCAGGAATCTGTTGTGAACATGAAGGCAGAGTTTAATATCCGGCGGAAATATATGTACAACAGACTGAGCCAGATGAAATACATCAGCCTGAATGAGCCTGAGGGCGCGTTCTATGTATTTGTAGACTGTTCAGAAGTACTGAAGAAAAAATATAACGGCGAGGCGATCGGCACGACCTCCAAAATGGCGGAGATTCTGCTGAATGAATACTATGTTGCGGTTGTTCCGTGCGCGGATTTCGGTTATCCTAAGTATGTCCGTCTTTCCTATGCGATCAATGTCGCTCAGATTGAAAAAGGACTGAACCGCATTGAGAAGTTCCTGAACGGGCTTACTGATTGAAAATAAAACACGATCCAAAATAAAACACGATCTAAAATAAAACAACAGATACCATAAGATCAACGGGGAGGATCCGGATGGCAGATGCGAAATATGTCAGACTGAATCGGACTCTGGTGCGGAAAGGGACGGTTATTGACTGTTATGTGGACAGGATGTCCATCCCGAACGGCACACAGGAAGACTGGGATTTTATCGATCACAAAGGGGCGGCAGCGGTTGTGGCCCCTCTTTCTGATGGAAGGCTTTTGATGGTCCGGCAGTACCGGAACGCACTGGAAAGAGAAACACTGGAAATACCGGCAGGCGGCCTGAACTACAGAGGGGAACCCACAAAGGAAGCAGCAGCCCGGGAACTGCGGGAAGAAACCGGCTATACCGCGGAGCGGATCGATCTGCTGATCGAATACTGTTCGACTGTAGCCTTCTGCAACGAGAAGATCGATATTTATCTGGCAGAAGGATTGACTCCGGGCGAACAGGAACTGGATCCGGATGAATTCCTGAATGTGGAAGCCTGGGAGCTTTCAGATCTTCTGGATATGATCTATACCGGAAAGCTTCAGGACGGCAAAACTGTTGCGGCGATTCTGGCATACGCATACAAAAAAGAACAAATGAAATAAGAAAGCGCGCAGGGAGATTGTCTGCGGAACCCCGCAGAGATTGTCCGCGGAACTCCCGGGAGTATGAGAGAACTGCCTGCGGGAAACTTTGGAAAGAAGAAAATACTATGGCATTTACGTTTGTACAGGAGCTTCCGTCTCCGGAAGAGATCCGGGACAGTTATCCGCTGCCCAGACCGTTCGCGGAGATAAAAAGAAGAAGAGATCAGGAGATCGCGGATGTTCTGACCGGAAAGAGCAGTAAATTTCTGGTCATTATAGGACCGTGCTCCGCGGATAATGAGGATGCGGTCTGCGATTATGTCACCAGACTGGCCAAAGTCAACGACAAGGTAAAGGATGAGCTGGTGATCGTTCCGCGCATTTATACCAATAAACCCAGAACGACCGGCAGCGGATACAAAGGAATCACATCGCAGCCGGATCCGGAGGGCAAGACTGATTTCCGCGCCGGCTTGATTGCCATGCGGAAGATGCAGATCCATGCGATCGAGGTCTCCGGATTGACGGCGGCTGACGAAATGTTATATCCCGAAAACTGGGGCTATGTACAGGATATCCTTTCCTATGTGGCGATCGGCGCCAGATCTGTGGAGGATCAGCAGCATCGGCTGACGGTCAGCGGCTTTGACGTGGCTTCCGGTATGAAAAATCCGACCTCCGGTGATTTCGCGGTCATGCTCAATTCGATCTACGCGGCGCAGCACCCCCATTCCTTTACTTACAGGGGGCACGAAGTTCATACGGATGGAAATCCGCTGGCTCATGCGGTGCTTCGCGGCGCAGTGAATCAGGTGGGTGAAAACATTCCGAACTATCATTATGAAGAACTGATCCGTCTCAGCCATCTTTATGAGGAAAGAAATCTGAATTATCCGGCTGTTGTGGTAGATACGAATCACAGCAACTCCAACAAGCAGTTTAAACAGCAGATTCGGATCGCCAAGGAGATTCTGCACAATCGTCATGAAAGCGAAGAAATCAAAAAGCTGGTCAAAGGCCTGATGATCGAAAGCTATATTGAAGAGGGCGCACAGAAGATCGGAGAGGGAATCTACGGCAAATCGATCACGGATCCGTGCCTTGGCTGGAAGGATACAGAGCAGCTGATTTACCATATCGCGGAATCTGTTTCAAGATAATCCGACCGAAGATAATCCGACCGGGCAGGCGCAACTTCAGCATGCGTCTGCCGTATGCCGGTAAGCATTTTGGCATGAATTTTCCGTAAATCCTTAAAAAAACAGCGATTTTCTGAAAAAAAGACGGGTTTGGGGCTACACCTTCCGTGCTGTATTCCTTTATAATGAATATAGATTTCGGTTACAGGATCTGAACTGCGGGAGTCATTCCGGCGCAGTCTGTTCCTTCGGTTTTATTTTTACAGCGGCCGGGGCCGCGCGTTATTTATTTATTATTTTTTCAGGGGGTTATTAATCATGAAAAACATTCTCTTTGCAGCATCCGAATGTATGCCGTTTATCAAGACCGGCGGACTGGCAGATGTTGTCGGCGCGCTGCCGAAGGACATTGATAAGGAATACTATGATGTCCGTGTCATCCTGCCCAAGTATTCCTGCATGAAGCAGGCTATGAAGGACAAGATGGAATATGTGACAGAGATCTACATGGACTATGACTGGAAGAGCTGTTATGTAGGTATTCTGAAGGCGGAGCTGGACGGCATCACTTATTATTTCATTGATAATGAAGATTATTTCAATACGCCGAAGGTCTACACCGATGACGCGTTATTTGAGATCCGCCGTTTCGCGTTTTTCTCCAAGGCAGTGCTGTCTGTTCTGCCGACCATCGGCTTCAGGCCCGATCTCATCCACTGTCATGACTGGCAGACCGGTCTGATCCCGGTATATCTGAAGGAACGTTTCCAGGAGAACGAGTTCTATCACGGCATCAAGACGGTTATGACCATTCACAACCTGAAATTCCAGGGTAAGTGGAATGTGCAGGATGTTGAGTCCATCACCGGTCTTTCCGCATATTTCTTCACACCGGACAAGCTGGAGTTCAATAAGGATGCCAACCTTCTGAAGGGCGGTCTGGTATATGCGGACGCGATTACGACCGTGTCCTCCACCTATGCGGAAGAAATCAAGACCTCCTTCTACGGAGAAGGTCTGGACGGACTTATGAGAGCACGTGCCAATGACCTGCGCGGTATTGTCAACGGTATTGACTATACGGATTACAGTCCGGAGAAGGATCCGCATATCGCCAAGCCTTATACGGTCGCTGATTTCAGAAAGAACAAGGTCAAGAACAAGCTGGCGCTGCAGAAGGAGCTGGGACTTGCGGAAGATGAGAAGAGCATGATGATCGGCATCGTTTCCAGACTGACGGATCAGAAGGGCTTTGATCTGATCGCGTATGTCCTGGAGGAAATGCTTTCTCAGGACGCGATCCAGGTCGTTGTACTGGGTACCGGTGAAGAACGCTATGAGAATATGTTCCGCTACTTTGACTGGAAATATGCGGATAAGCTTTCCGCCAATATTTTCTATTCCGAAGAGTTGTCCCACAAGATCTACGCGGGTTCCGACGCATTCCTGATGCCGTCCCTGTTTGAGCCCTGCGGACTCAGCCAGCTGATGTCCCTGAAGTACGGTACTCTGCCGATCGTTCGTGAGACCGGCGGTCTGAAGGATACCGTTATGCCATACAATGAGTATGAAAAGACCGGTACCGGCTTTACTTTCACCAATTATAACGCGCACGAAATGATGGCAACAGTCCGTTACGCGGAGCAGGTTTACTACGATCACAAGAAGGACTGGAACAAGATGGTGGAAAGAGCTATGAATATGGATTATTCCTGGAAGGTTTCCGCCGGCAAATATCAGGAGATGTACGACTGGCTCATCGGTTGAGCCAGGAGATGACCTGAATAAGAAATTACGATACAGATAATCGAGGGGCGGTTGTCGCGGGCAACCGCCTTTTTTAAAGGGAGGAAGAAAAATGTTTTGTCCGAATTGCGGAGCTGAAATCGAGGATGATGCCGTATTTTGTTCGGACTGCGGAACAAGGCTGCAGGACATGGAAAATGCCGGTCCGGATGTGGCTGATCAGACGGTAAATACGGCAGAAGAAACAGACGGAGTATATGCGGATGGAGGCCGGAAAAAGCGCGGCAAAAAACGAAAAGCGCCTGTTATCATTCTGATCCTTGTGCCTATAGCGGCAGCTGCGGCGGCAGTCGTACTGCTGATCATGAAGGGCTTGATCACGCTGCCGGGTAAGCTGGGCAGCACATCCAAGCTGAACAGAAATAATTATATTACGGCTGCTGTTGATGAAGACGGAAAGGCCTATATTCCGACTATGGATGGGAAGACGATTGAGATCAGCGGTGACATCCAAAAAGCTGCGATGACACCGGACCGGAAAAGGATCGTGGTCCTGCAGGAGAACGGCACCTTATATATAACCGATTCCGGGCAGAAGGATAAAAATAAGATCGCGCGGGATGTGCAGGGCTTTGGTATAGTTCAAGATGAAGGCTTCTGTTACGCAGACGAGGATGGTAAGACTCACCCGTACCTGTTCAAGGACGAAAGTGATGTCAATCTGGGTGAAATTTCCAGATCGAAATGTTCTGATATCAATTTTCACATAGCTTATGTCAATGACAAGGGTGTCTATCTTCTGAGCGGTGATTCTGACGAAAAGGTAAAGCTAGGCAATTACAAAGGCAGCTGCTCGATCCTTGCGGTCAATGATGACGGCAGAACGGTCTACTGGGAGGATGTTCTGGCTGAAGGCAACAAGCATGAAACGAATGTATATAAGAATGTCGGGGAAGAAAAAACAAAAATAGGAACATTTACAACAGGAGAAAATTATTATTCTTCTACTTTTGTCACACAGAATCTGGATCAGAGCTATGCTGTTATCTATAAGCCCGATACATAAGGAATCTATATTGTTTCCGGAGAAGATGCAGTTAAGGTCAAGTTGACACCGCAATATGGCATTTATACAGAAAACACGGCGGTAGCTATAGATTCGGCAGACTCTTTCTCTGAATTATATACTTTGACTGCGGACGGAGAGCTGTACTGCATTGATCCGGAGGGAGAAAAGGAGGAAATCCTTTCGGATGTCACGGATTTTGGCATTGAAGATCATATCCTCTACTATTTGGATACGGATGAACAGCTGAGACGTGCCGAAGTGTCCGGGACAGAGATCACCAATGATGAAAAGATCGCTAAAAATGTGAGCGGGATATTGAATCACTTAAACGGTTATGTGTATTTTTATAAGGCAGAGGATTCCGAGGATGGCGCGGATCTGTATGTCTATAAAGAGGGAAAGAATCAGCTTCATATTGCTTCGGATGTATATACCAACTATACAAGATACACGGAGGATCAAAAGACTATTTTCTATCTGAAGGATTATGATTCCGATACTATGGCAGGGAAATTATACAGTTACAGCTATGGGGATAAGGAAGATCAGAAGATCGCGTCAGAGGTCAGGTATGGTTCTTTTTACAGCAGCGGAATAAGATACATAGATGAGCATTCTCTGATTTATCGGAAGTACCAGTATGAAGAAGACGGGACTACTGTTTATGACTGGTATTATTATAACGGCAGAAAAAGTGATAAATTCGCGAAGGAAGTTCATTTTAATTAAGCGGAATTCATCCAGGGCGTTATACGAAAATAAGCGGTACAGGGAGCATATTTATGACCGAAAAGGAAGCTGTACAGGATCTTCTGTCTGCATTAAAGGAAAGCATGGATATCCGAATAACTTATTTGGACACATTTAATAAGATCACGGAGGAAGACCGGTTTTTAATATACTCCCTTGCTGAAAATGGCAGTTCCCTGACAGATGTCGAATCACTGGAGCAGCTTCTGACAGCCCTGCACGGAGCAATGGATTTTCAGGATCGGTATTCAGAGGAACTGGACCTGCTGGACAAAGAAAACAAGCTCTTAGCGGACCTTATTGTCAGAAAAAAACTGGGGGGCAGGGTCGAATCCGGAAGAAAAAAGTGGGAGAGAGAACAAAAAGCTGTTAAAGACGGAACAGATGGAAAATCCGACGCAGCGCTTACTCCCGCCGAAAGAATAGAAAAAGCAAGACGCAGGATGACTGACAGCATCATCAAAGCAGGAAAGATTGCCAAATCGAAGAAGAATACCGGCGGGGATTGATCCGTGCAGAAAATACGTATCAGCATATATTTTTCTGAAACGGAACAGAACAACCCCCATTGTGACAATGTTTAAATATCGGACGGAGGAAGCTTCAATGTACAAAAATATTGAGAAGCAGGTCAAACTGCAGCTGAAGGATCAGGTAGAGTATCAGGCGGGACAGGTTGTCAGCAAGACACTGGTTCAGAATGACACAGTCAGTATGACAATCTTTTCCTTTGATAAAGGAGAAGAAATCTCCACACACGCAGCCGGCGGTGATGCCATGGTAACGGTGCTGGAGGGGAAAGGAAGATTTACCGTGGCGGATGAAGTCTTTTATCTGGAAGCCGGGGATACACTGATCATGCCTAAGGATATACCCCACGCGGTCTACGGAGAAGAAAGATTCAAAATGCAGCTGGTAGTGTCTTATTGATTGACGCGCGGACAGCACTGCAGCTGTCTGCAGCTGTCGACTCTGTAATCCTTTATATTATTAAATATTTTCTGTCGGGAATCCGTGCTATAATGGACATATCGACAGATCCGAATCCCGGGGCGGTGTCCCCGGGATTTGTGATTATCCGGAACCGGACAAACAGAAATATCGGATAAAACAAAATACAGAAAAGAACAGAAAAGAAATACAGAAAAGAAGTACAGGATAAGAAATACAGAAAAACAGAAACAGGGCGTAAATCGGAATACAAAAGCTATGGATGAAAACAAACAGGGCGGGGTGCTGGTGCAGGCCGGCATTCTGGCGGCGGCAAGTATTATTGTCAGAATCATAGGACTTTTATATCGTTCACCGCTGACAGCGATTATCGGAGATGAGGGGAATGGTTATTATGGCACAGCCTATAATATTTATACCATTATTCTTCTGATCTCTTCTTACAGCGTTCCGTCCGCGATTTCCAAGATCATGTCGCAGAAGATGGCGACCGGCCATTATAAAAGCGCACAGCGGGTTTTTCACGCGGCGCTGCTTTATAACCTGGTCGTAGGCTTTGCCTGCGGCGTGTTTCTGTATTTCGGTGCCGGTCTTCTGGTACCTGAAAATTGTGTCTCTGTTCTCCGGATCTTTGCGCCGACGATCTTTCTTTTCGGCATCCTGGGCGCGATCAGAGGGTATTATCAGGCACGGGGTTCCATGGTACAGACTTCTCTGTCCCAGATCCTGGAACAGATCGTCAACGCGGCTGTTTCCATCGGGGCGGCAGCCTTTCTGATGAATCTGGTTGCCGGCAGCGATGCGACAACCCGGGCACGGTACGGAGCGATGGGCTCAGCGCTGGGGACAGGCTCCGGCGTCGTAGTGGCGCTGCTGCTGATGCTGAAGTTTTATCTGAAGGACCGCAGGGGCTTTTTGAAAGGTGTGCGGGAGGATCATCACCCGGATTCGGAAAAATTTTCGGCAGTCTTCCGGGAAACGATTCTGGTCATCACCCCTTTTATTCTGAGTTCTTTCATTCTGAATCTGACCACTTCTCTGAATCAGACGATCTATATCAAGACCATGATCGGTTCAAAGGGGCTGGATCAGGTGCCGGTGACTACGATGTACGGGATCTTTTCCAATAAAGCGGTCGTGATTACCAATATTCCGATTTCAATCGCAACGGCTGTTTCGGCGGCAATCATACCCGGGATCTCCGCGGCTTATGCCAGAGGCAGCAGGGAGGAGACTGTTTCCAGGGCGGAGAATGCCAAATGGATGACGGTCATGATCGCGGCGCCCTGCGCCTTCGGCCTGATGTTTCTGGCAAGACCGATTACGATGCTGCTGTTTCCGCAGATGAACTCTCTGCAGACGGCTTCGATGCTGCTGGCGCTGCTTTCCGTTACGGTCATTTTTTATTCTGTTTCGACGATCACCAACGCGGTTCTGCAGTCGATCGGCCGGATGACGATCCCGCTGATTTCCGCCGGTATCGCACTGGTGCTGCAGACGGTCCTTCTGATTGCGCTCCTTCAGTTCACCCAGCTGCAGATCTATGCGCTGGTCGTTGTGAGCGTTGTTTATTCCATGATGATCTTTCTGCTCAATGAGGCTTTTCTGCATAAATATCTGGGCGGGAACACGGATCCGGTCCGGATGATTGTCAAACCGGTGCTGTGCTCACTGGGAATGGGAATCTGCGGAAGAGCGGTCTATGAGGCGGTGTACAGACTGGCGGCAGGACTTTCGGAAAGAGCGTACTTCAGAAATCTGGCGGCCGCGGTGCCGGCTCTGCTTGTGTCTGTGATCGTTTATTTCCTGTTTATGCTGAAATGCAAAGGAATCCGTGAGGAGGATATTCTGCTGCTGCCGAAATCAAAAAGCATCCTCCGCTTACTGAAGAAGGTGAGGATGCTCTAATAAGACATGGATAATGGCCCGGAGGAAAGCTTTAAAGGGTAAGCTTTAAGGAATAAGTCTTAAGGAGATAAATTTAAGTAATGTTTTGAATGCGGCAGGAAATACTTTAATGTATGCGCTGAACCAGAGGCTGATTCAGTCTTTTACCGGTGTCAGGGCGGAAATATCTGTTCCCGCGATAATGGAATAATTGGTATAGTATACGACAAAGCCCGGACGGGATCCGCCCGGCTTTTTTACATTCCGGCGTTCCAGATAGTCGATTTCCACCTTGCCCTGTTCTCGGCCGCTCGAATAGTAGGCGGCAAGAGAAGCAGCCTCCTCGAATACGCGGTCGGGAATATCTTCCATTTTTTCGCCGCGGGCACAGAGGACCACATGCGAACCGGGCATATCATTGGCATGAAACCAGATATCGGAAGCTGCGGCAAAATGGAAGGTCAGCTCATCATTCTGGGTGTTGTTTTTGCCGACATAAACATCATATCCGTCACTGGTGCGATAATGCAGCGGCCTGGAGGCCGGTGTTTTTCCTTTCTTTCCGGCATTTTTGCCCTTGCTTTTGGCAAAGTGATCCCTGACAAAGCCGGCCTGGATCAGTTCGGCACGGATCTGCAGCAGGTCTCCCTCCTCTGTCGATATTTCCAGAGCATTTTTGATACTTTCCAGATGATCGATCTCGGCTTTTACTTCCTGAATCAGTACAGACAGAGCTTCATGAGTTCGCTTCAGCTTGGTATACCGGTCAAAATATTTGCGGGCATTCTGAGCCGGTGTCAATGTTTTGTCCAGCGGTACGGTCAGTTTTTCACCGGTATAGTAGTTGTCGAGCTCTACGGAGGAAAGCCCGGGCTCCAGCTGGTAACCATATGCATTCAGCAGCTCGCCGTAAATGCGGTATTTTTCCCGCTTCTCTGTATCCTGCAGCTGTCGGCGCTGAAGATCATATTTATGCAGATCCCGTTCCAGGATCGTCTGGACGATATGACGCAGATCAGAGGATTTCTGACGGATCCGGGTCATTTCATTTTTTCGTGCATAAAAGGTCTCCAGAAGCTGTGAAACGGAAGCATAGTCCGCGGACGGATTTCCGGCGAAGGAAGAGAGCGGAACAGCAGAAAACTCCTGTGGTTCGGAAGAAACGGCAGCTGCCTGCTTGAAGCCGGAGCCGGATGCCGGCGCGGAGAACGCAGCAGATGCGGAGGGACTGGGGGATGAGGGTCTGCGGTAATACAGTACCGGGGAAAAGTCATGCCGGAGAATTGTTTCTACCAGAGCATGAAAAGCATCGTACAGCCGCTGAGCCTCCGCATCGGAAAATGCGGCGGCACTGACATCCTGCGTAAGATCCGCTCGGAAGCAGAGCTCCTCAGAAATGACATTGGAAAAGCCGGTATAGGTGGAGGAAAGGAAGCGCGCCGGAGACGAAGGAGAGCTCTTCAGCAGCGTCAGAAAGTCCGGTCGGGTTTCGGTAAGAGGATCTTTCTTTCCCTGGGTTTCCGGGACAAAATACTCCCGGCCGGGCAGAACCTCACGGACGGAACTGACCATCTGGGAAATATGCTTGATACTGTCTACGACATGCTCGGATTCATCCAGAAAAATGATATTGCTGTGCTTGCCCATGAGCTCCACGACCAGCGTATGATGACACAGATCCCCCATTTCATTGAGGTGTTCGACCTCAAAGCGCAGGATCCGTTCCAGTCCCGGCTGATAGATCCGGGTCAGTTTTCCGTTCTGCAGATGCTTGCGAAGAAGCATGCAGAAGGAAGGCGCGTTTAAGGGAGCGGTTTTATTCTCTTCTGTAAGATAACAGAGCGGAAGAGAAGGATCCGCGGAAATATAAAGACGGACCTGCCCGCCGCCCTTTTCCATCATGGGGCGGATCGTCAGAAGAAGCTCGTCTTTTTCGGTCTGCGCGATTTTATAAATTCTGCCGCCGGTCAGCCTGTCCGATAATTCAGCTGCCAGGCATGCGGTGGTGATACCGTCAAAAGCCATCGGAGTTCTCTACTTTCTTGATATTGGATTTGCTGAGCTGCTTTCAGTCAAAGTGTCAAAAGCAATCACATGGATAGTTTTATCCTGTTTATCATCCTCTGCATGATACTGCAAAACCGCTGTGTCTGCAAACCCTGGTGGCAGTCAAACCGATGGGAAGGAAGAGGCGCAGGAAGAAGTACGAATACTATGAGATTCATTGCAAGGCTCATAACAAATTCCAGGAGGAAGAGGTATTTGACGTTAAAAGCTTCTGAAGATATAATTGACTTTGTATGAGCATTAACAGGGGCATTTATGCCCTTTGGGGTTTGTTATTTGGGGAAAGAGGCAGTATGATCAAAAGCATGACCGGTTTCGGCCGGAGTGAATATACGGAGAACGGACAGAAATTTACTGTCGAAATGAAATCCGTCAATAACCGGTATCTGGATATTTCCATCAAGATGCCCAGGCAGCTGAATCCGTTTGAGGCCGCGATCCGGTCCGAACTGAAGCAGTTCATCCA
>R20__coassemble_1541_pt1 | contig 12316 bp, 9 predicted proteins | sample R20__metabat2_low_PE_019 | metagenome-assembled genome bin R20 | reverse complement strand
GGACATACTGTCCTTCTCCGGCATAAACGACCCGCTGTCCGTCACGAATCGTGATCTCCAGAATATCCCCGTAGTCAAAGCCGCCGACCGTACGGAAATCCTCCGCGGAAATATTGATCCTTGCGCAGCCGTACGAAACCTCAAAATGATAAATGCCGCCTTTCGCATGACCTTTTTCCACCATCGGTACGACATTGGTCAGCGGCAGCCGGACCACTTTTCCCGTCGGATAAGAGGGCCCGACCTCTTCAAAAGAGATTACACCTGCGGCCAGCCGGCCGGCCGTGTAGGCATAGATATCTCTTCCGTGAAAAATAAATACATTTTCACTTCCCGGAAGCCGATTGGTCCGCTCATCGATCCTCCGTACCTCTGCAATCTCTCCCGCAATCATCGTCAGTGTACCGTTATCCGGCGTTACTACATAGCTTCCGCTGTTCAAACGGGCCACGCAGGATGTCCTGTCAGTTCCGACTCCCGGATCCACCACCGAAACAAATACAGTCCCGACCGGCCAGAAGGGTACGACCGTGCTCAGATCATACGCGGCAGCTCTCACATTGAACGGTTCAATATCATGGTCAAAATCATAAACCGGCACTTCCGGGTCAATGCTTTTTACAACACCGGCCATGGCGCCGCCTCCGCCCGCTCCGAAATCAGTCTGAAAAACCACTGTAGGCTTCATCATTTATATTCCCCCGTCAGACAAAAGGATTCCAGAAGCGGCTGCCGTTCGTAATATTGAAATACATGGAATAGGCAAACAGCGCCGCGCCCAGTACCAGTGCAGCATAATCCGCCGCCTCAAATTTCCGTCCCATGATCCAGGTCCGTTTTTTCTGCGTACCGAACTTGCGCAGTTCCATGGCGTTGGAGATAACATCAATCCGGTCCACACTGGTCAGGATCAACGGCAGCACGATCTGGGCGGCAGATTTGAAACGTTTCAGCAGAGATTCCTTATTGCTCATTTCGATCCCTCTGGCCTGCTGGCATTTGGAGATGTCGATAAATTCCTGTACTGTATCCGGAATGTAACGAAGCGCCAGTGCGACCGAATAAGAAACATTGCAGCTCAGGCCGATCCTGTTCAGGGAGGCGGCCAGTTCACTGGGGTTGGTCGAAGAAACAAAAACCAGAATGATCGGAACCGTCGCTGTATATTTCAGCGCGACATTTGCCTGATACAGCAGCTGCTCCTTTGTCAGTGTAAACCGGCCGATCCCGTTAAAGATCACATGCCTTGTACCATAAAGAGTACAGCCATGCTCCGGTGAAAAGATATAGATCAGAATCCCATTCAGCACCATGAAGCCAAGGAGCAGTGTCAGCATCACTTTGACATCTCCCGGTTTTATCTTTGAAAGCGGGAAGAGAAAGATCCCCAACACTGTCAGAAAGATCAGAAACGGCGTGTTGAAGCTGAACATAGCCGCCATTGTCCACAGCAGAAAGCAGGCCAGTTTGGAAGCTCCGGTCATATGATGGATCCTGGAATCTCTGGGCAGATAATTGAAAATATTAACCATGGAAGTGCCGCTCCTTTCTTTCATAATCCACAAAATGCTGTGCAAAATCCGAAGGATCTGCGATTTCGCAGGCCAGTGCCAGATCATACAGGGAAGTCTCTTTCAGTGCTGCCCGCGCAACGATATCGGGTGAGGTCAGCACCGTCGCCGAGCTGGCGTCCGCAATAATCTGACCGTCACAGAAAACCAGGGACCTTCGGGCATATTCCAGCATCAGATGCATATCATGGGTAATCATCAGGATCGTGAGCCCGTCATCATTAAGTTTTTTGAGGAATTCCATGATCTCGGTATAATGACGGAAATCCTGTCCTGCTGTAGGTTCATCCAGGATCAGCATCTTCGGCTCCAGCACCAGGATCGACGCAATGGTAACACGTTTTTTCTGTCCGTAGGAAAGCGCGGAAATGGGCCAGTTCCGAAACTCATACAGTCCGCAGACCTTCAGGATCTTTTCCACCCTTTCCCGGATCTCCTCCTCGGGGACCTTCCGTGTTCGAAGGCCCAGTGCCACCTCGTCATAAATCATGACCTGAGAGATCATCTTATTAGGATTCTGCATACAGTAGCCGATCCGGTCGGCACGCTCCTTGATGCTGAGTTTTGTCAGGTCCTCCTGCTCCAGAAGCATTCCGCCTTCCGTAATCTTTTCAAAACCGCAGATGACCTTGGACAATGTGGTCTTTCCGGCTCCGTTCCGCCCGACCAGCGCTGTCAGTTCACCCTCCCGAATCGAAAGCGTGACCTCATTTAATATCTGACGTCCCTTCTCGTAGGAAAAACAGATCCGGTCCGTTTCCAGGAAGTTTTTATCCTTTTCCATGCGCTGCTCTCTGCAGGACTGTTGATACCAGCTGCGTATTTTCCGAATATCCTCCGGGGTAAGCTTCATGCTGTGCATGTGCTGAGGCTGCTTTTCCTCGGTGATCTCCACTCCTGCGTATTTCATGGCCGTCAGATAAAGCGGTTCGCGGATCCCCGCCTTCTGCAGCAGATCTGATGAAAGCAGTTTCGCCGGGGAATCATCAAAGGTGATCCTTCCTTCACTCATCAGCACAACCCGGTCGATATCGATATGTAGTACATCCTCCAGCCGGTGTTCGATAATTACCACCGCGACCCCGGTCCGGTCCGCAACTTCCTCGATCAGCTCCATGGCCTTTTTGCCGGTCGCCGGGTCCAGATTGGCCAGCGGCTCGTCAAACAGCATGACCTCCACATCATCCACCATGATGCCGCCGATGCCGACCCGCTGCTTCTGACCGCCGGAAAGTCTGCCGGGTGCCTGTTCCAGCAGTTCCTCCACGTTGACGATTGAAGCTGCCCGATGTACCTTTTCCAGCATTTCTTCCCGCACCACACATTCGTTTTCCAATGCGAAGGCAATGTCCTCCAGCACGGTCATACCGATAAACTGGGCATCCGAATCCTGAAGCACGGTTCCGACGGTTTCCGAAATCTTTGCGATGCTCAGACTTGCCGCGTCCTTTCCATCGATCAGGACCTGTCCGGTCGATTTCCCTTTATAAGTAAAAGGAATCAATCCGTTGATACAGCTGACGATCGTTGATTTACCGCAGCCGGAGGGGCCCGCAATCAGGACCTTTTCCCCCTTGCGGATCTTCAGATTGATGTTGTAAAGCGTAGGTTCCGCCTGTGAATGATACTGAAATGAAAAATCCCTGAATTCAATGATCGGCTGCTGCATCTTTCCCCCTTTTCCCTGCAGTAAATGCTGTAAAAACTGTTCTTTGCACAGGAAGCTCCTGCCGGAACGCGGCAGGAGCTTCCTGTTAATTTAATTCCCTCATACCGGAAACACTTCCAGGCGCACTTTCCAGCTTCTCCAGAACCATGTCCGCGATTTTGGTCATTCCGGATGTTTTCGGATGAATACCGTCATAGAGATCCTCCGCCGGATTCAGACCGCAGTTATAGGTATCGATCACCGGGATGCTGTGTCCCATGGCGACCTGCCGGATCTGCGCGTTGTACTTTTCAATGGAAGTTCCTTCTTCTCCGTATCCCATCGGCACACAGGTCAGGCAAATGATCTGCGCGGACGGATACATAGCGGAAAGCTTGGTCAGAAGAAAATCATATGCATCCGCAAAAACTTCGATCTCCCCTTCCTCCGCGGAAGTCTGACCGGCCTCATAGCTGCCGATCTCCTTTTGCTGAATGCAGTCATTGGTTCCGGTCATAATCAGAATAATATCCGGTTCCTTCGCTTCTCCGGTCCGGGAATCCTTTGAGACATCCTGCAGGCGTCTTACCCCGATCGCTGTACTTCCGGACATATCATAACTGTCCCCGGTCGTCAATCCGCCCGAAAAAGAAGCATTACAGTCCAGCGTCATTCCGCCTTTGTCAATGACCTGCATCCACCAGGTTTTGGACACATCATCCACATCATCCTGCGGATAATTCTGATTATAATCATCCGGGATCACACCGGACCAGGTGGAAATACTGTCCCCGATGATTGAAACAGACTTTCCTGTATACCACAATGTGCCTGAGGAAGACCCGGTCCCATTTCCCGCATTCGATGCCGAAGCATTTTTTCCGCTTCCGGAAAGCGGATCATCCTCCGGTATCTTTTCCATATAAGCGGGTAGTCCTTCTTCTGTGTTCTCCTGCTCCGCTGTTTCTGCGTCAGCTGCTTCCTTTTTTCCGCAGCCGGCAAGAACCGTTCCCGTGATCCCCAACAGCAGGACTGACAACAGTATCAGCCGGAATAAGGATGTCCTTCGCAATAAATGAGTACCCATACCGACTTTCCTTACTGCTTCTGCGTAAAGGTATCCGCCAGTCTGCTGCCCAGATCCTTTCCGCCTGTTTTATTCTTCTTATCGTTTTTCAGGATCTCATTGACCGTATGCATTCTCAGGCCGGCATCGATAAAGTCACAATGCGCGCACATCGGATCGTTCTGACGACCGGTACGGAGCTTTAAGCGCAGTTCCCGGTATTTTGGACTGTTCCAGCCCTCTGCCACAGTGCAGTCCTTCAGATTCGCCAGCTCGGTAACCTCATAATTATCGCAGCAGCAGTATCCCAGACGTCCGTCCGGTGTGATCCACATATCCGTATAGGGCATCAGGCAGGTTTCCTTAATAATCTTCGGCTTTTCGTTCTGGCGGTTCGGGGCGGAGCCTGCGCGATTGGTCAACACAGCCTTGACATAGCGCATCTGTACCAGGATGTCCAGATCCTTGAATTCCTCCGGATTCGCCTGCACATAATCAATGATTTCCTGCGTTTTCGGACGGAATTTCATATCCTCGCAGTAATTATTGATAATCAGCTGATTGATATAGGGCTTGATCTCCCTGAGCTTATCAACGTTCAGCAGCAGACCGTTGGTCGACATGAAGATGAAGCACTCCGGCAGTTTCTCCCGGGCATATTTATGCAGCTCCACAATACGGGTATCCAACAGCGGCTCATTGTTGCCGTACATGGTAAGATGTCCCTTGTAGCCCCAATCAGCCAGCTCATCAATGATCTTTCGAAACATTTCATCCGACATTCGCATATAAGGACGCTTTTCCGCATACTTATTGGCTGTGCAGAAGGCACAGTCACTGTTGCAGCGGTTGATCGTCTCCAGATTGACCACGTTGGGATAAGGAACATTCTCCGGATCCCGCAGGAAATATTCAATATATTCCTTCTGAGACTTTGCCCGGAGGAAAAACATGGCTTTTAAGTAGCTTTGGGAAGCCAGCATAGGAAAACGCTTCTGCGCTTCCCAGCCGAATCTGCCCATAAAATTGGCAATTCTGATTGGCATAAAATAGACTCCTTGCGGATCCTGTAAAGATCCCTGTAGCATTTTCAGCTTAACAATGATTAAAATAACGGAAAACGGATTCCGGACCGCCTCGCGCCTCGTGCTCTGCAGCCGGCCGTTATCTATTGATTATATCATGAAATATTCTGCTGCTGCAGCTTTTTCACAGTTTTCGGCTGTCAGACGCCTGTCTTTTCCGCTTTCGGATGTTTCTCCCGGATTTTTCAGACAGTGTACGCTGTTCCTCTTTCAGGATTCTCCGCCGTACAATATTTTTTCAAATTCCCACCGCTCCATAAATTCCTGAGCGGTCTGATCCCATTCATCGTAAGCGGCATTCCATCTGTTTATCGTGTTTTCACTGTACTCATGGCCCTCACCAACGGAGTAAAAATATTTCAGGCAGCCTGCCATATAACGGCTGACCTTATATACACCGCTGATATTGACATGCATATCATTATACATATCCACACTGTAATCCAGCCCCATATCTCCGGCATAGCGGTTCAGGTCGAGATACATCTGACCGTATTCCTGAGTGATATTTCCGATATAGTTGTAATATTTATGATCGTCACTGCCCACACAGTAAGGGCTGACTGCCACCAGGACCTGAACACCCTTTTCATTACAGTGTTCCAGAATCGCCCTGAGCTGCTGCTCGCGCTCCCCGGCAATCGGCCAGGCTTCCTCATCGGAGCTGCGGTCCGTATATTCCTGCGGAACGATCTTGTCCGCGTGATCCTCATAGAACAGAAACCCCTTTCGGGAGCTGAGCTTTTCATCGTTCCAGTACCCAAGGTCCGAAAAAGTAAACTGCTTCCAGTTCTCATGATAGCGGATCAGCGGCAGATAATCCTCCGGCGCGGTTTCCTCATATTCCTCCCGGATCAGCTTCAGGCGGTTGACGGACAGCTTCAGATTATCCACAAGAAGCCGGTTAAAATAATGAACACTCTCCTCCTGTGTCGCTTCCGGAGAAAACAGGAAGATCCTGGGCTCCAGCACGATTACCTTCGGAGACTGTGTTTTCAGAACCTCATCGATCAGATAGAGTGTGTATTCCGGTTTCTGTGTCGCATTGGAAAAAAGATAGGAGGTGAAACCGTACTCCTTCCAGATCAGCGGGGGCGCATAGTATTCGTTGACCGCACTGCTTCCGAAAAAGACAACATCAATACTGTTTTCTTCCTCCGCGTAAAAGCCGGCCGCCATTTCCTTCTGAGGCTCTTCCTTTTCATCATACGGATTCAGTACATAGGTAATATGAATATAAAGATAAATAAACAGGGCCAGAAACAGGAGGATCTTCAAAATGCGGATCCCTTTGCCGGCGATGCTGTCTGTTGCAAAAGTACTTTTCAAAATACCGTTTCCTTTCCGCTGTTCCGTTCCGTCTGACCGGCAGGCCCGAACACAGCAGTATTATTGCATCTGTTGCATCAGCAAAAGCGGTGATGTCATTCTGCCGGATATCAATCCAGTTTCCGGAACAGATAATATATCTCATTCTTCCCCATCGCGTGCTGCTCGAAGGTATCGATCAGCTCGTAATACTGTGTTGTGATCTCCGGATACCGGCCGCAGCCCAGCACATAATCCACTTCCCTGTTGCGGATATTATCCTTCTGATCCTCCTCGACTTTGTCGATCGGCAGGGTCTGCGTCTGATACCAGTAGCAGGTCGGATCAATATCCGCTGCGGTATACAGTCCGGCATCCAGTGCGCCGAAATTGATCAGTGTAGGATGCTCCTGCACCCGTCCGGCCGCGATATCGTCCCTGATATCCTCCGCGAACCGAAACTGAAAAAGCTCCTCCCGGCTGCAGCCAATATACTCCGTATTCAGGGAAAAGGTCAGCAGTATACCGGCTGCTCCGGCCAGACTGACCAAAAACAGCAGCCCCGCGGCCGCTCTCCGGTACATACCGCTGCCCCGGAAGGTATCGATTCCTTCTCCGATCAGCGCAAAGGCAAAAAGCACAAAAACCGTCAGCGGCAGACAATAATACGGCAGCGATACCCCGCCGATATAGATCCCCAGAAACTGGAAGAAAAACAGCACCGGTACCGCAAAGGCTTCCGTCAGAGTACCTCTCTTCTGCTTCCGCCAGCGCATAAGCTGCTCCGCAAAGAGTCCGAGCATGCCCGCCAACGCGGGAACAAAGACCTGCAGACTGCCCCGGATCACCCAGTACAGCAGCAGGACGGTCTCCCGGATCCGCTGACCGAAACCGGCACCATGATCATTTCCGCCGAAGGTGGAGTAAATGACGATATTATTGTAAATATAAACGTTGAACCAATCGTCCAGCGCGCCCTCCAGGCCGAAATAAATCAGCCACGGAACGGACGGCAGTGCCATTCCGACCAGAAAACAGCCGCATTCCTTCAAAAACGCGGCACACGCCTGTCCGAAGCTCCTTTGTTGTATACGGAGCCGGAAGGCAAAGCCCTGCAGCATGACGATCACCATAAAGCCGAAATAAAAGCCGATGACCGTATATTTGATGTCGGTTACCACACCGCAGAGAAGGCCGACAATAAAGATTTCCCTGAAGGAAAACGCCCCTGCCTCCTGAAGAGATCTGCTTTGCCCTGTGCGCTTTCTGTTGTCATTTTCTCCCACTGCAGCTGTTTCCGAAATCGGTCGGTGGAAATGCTTCAGCGTAATATAAAGTCCCGTGATCAGGAACGGAAGACAAAGCTCTTCCGCGCTTCCGCCCCAGTAAAAGCCGACACTGGAGCAAATCAGAGCCGCCGGCAGGGGCAGCAGACACAGTGCGGTCTTCTCCCGGATGTACAGCCGGAGAATACGATACATCCCCCACAAATCCACCGTCAGCAGCAGCACTTCTCCCAGATATACGCCTCTGAAATCTGTTGCGGAAATCAGAGAAGCCAGACCGTACAGAAAGTACAGATAAGGCCCCTTCTGGTCAAAGAGATCCCTGTATGGTACAGCGGAGCCTCTGATCCAGGCCTTTCCCATGGAGAGATAGCTGTTCGCGTCATCCCAGTTGTTAAAAGGATACAGACAGGAGCAGCGGCTGACAGCCAGCAGGATCAGCGCCGCCAGCACGATCAGATATCCTGCTTTCAGCCCTTTGGGGATCTTTGTTCTGTTGTTCTTAGCTGTCTGTCCGCTCATTGTTCACCCTGCAGCTCATATACATAGATCGTATACGGAGAATTGTCATTCTGATAAACTCCCCTCAGATCCAGTTCCAGAGCTTCCGCGTTTCCGATATCGATCCGTGAGAAAATATATCGGCAGCCCAGTGACTTCAGCGCTCCGATATTAACATGAAGATCCGTATCCTCAACTGCATAATTTCTGGAGGCATTCACCAGGATCTCTCCATTTCCGGAATACAGATAACACCGGGCTCCCCAGTCATCAAAATATGCTCTCGATCCCTCATTGGTCTCAAGCGCCGGCGCGATCACCTCACGGAAAGCTTCCTTATAGCTCTGCTGATAAAAGCCCAGATAACCGTCCAGTGTCGCGATCCCGTTATATTCCAGGATCCCGGGATAAAGGCCGTAAGCAACCGACCAGTCCGCCTTCGTTCCCTCCGTTTTGGCCTGAATGTCCTCATCGTTTTCGGCAGTCAGACGGAAGGATCTGAAATCTCCTTCCTGATAATCCAGATCTGCCTTGATCCGGTCAAAAAGTTCCGTTGAATAAAATTCCCCGTAGGAAAGTTCATTCATCGGACAGCCGTTTTTCCATTCGTAAAGGCAGGAATACATTGTCTGATACAGATCGTTGTAGGTCGCAGGAGTCCGGAAGATGATCAGAATCGCCAGCAGCATCAGTATGACCGGTACGGCCGTCAGCCGAAAAGCTCTGTTTTCCAGAATCCTGACCAGTCGAAGCAGCACGATCACAAAAGCCAGATACCACAGAAACGGGGAAAAAAATATCGTCCGGTTAAACTGCCAGCCGGTCAGCGGCGGCAGCAGTTTTTCCACCAGATCCCGGAACGGTTTATAATAATAAATGCCGTATACAAAGCTGTTGAACAGCAGTACCGCGCCGATCAGTGTCAGCGGATCGGATAAAAGCCTTCTTCCCTGCTTATTATAAAGATCATACGCTGCCTGAATGATATAAAAGCCCGCGCAGACGGGCAGAACCAGATATTTCTGAACCCCATCCACATGCATGATACCGTCCTTCAGCGAAGACAGCATCCAGCTTATTGCCTCCGACAGCTTTAGAGAGGCCGGAACCATCGTGGAGCGGATCGTGACCGTATTCGAAAACAGCATGGATGCAAACAGCCTGTTTTCAAACAGGACAAAGCCTGCCGAAAGCACGATCAGGGCTGCAAGCAGCCGGAAACAGAAACGCCTGCGGCGAACAGACAGGCAGATCAGCGCAAGAAGCAGATACCCCAGAATAAAAAGCCCAAAATAGGAAAAATAAGAAAGCAGCGGATAGAAAAAAATTCCCGCGAGCCACAGCAGTATTTTTTTGTTGTTTTCTTCCCTGTCCAGCCGGATCAGCAGATATACGATCAGCGGAACAGAGGCAAAGCACAGCCCATAGGAAGGGAAAACACTGATGATTCCGTAAGCAAAGCCGCCGAGCGTGATCAGTGCCTTCTGTATTGATTTTCCCGAATATTGCGGCCAGAGGGAAAACAGCAGCCGGAAAGACAGCACTGCAAGCAGGATCCTCAGAAAATAAACAGCGAAATAAGCCGTCAGGGAAGGCAGCAGCATATACAGGAATGCAGTGACGGACCATTCCGAAGGAAGGTCATCCCGGGTCACACCCGCGAGAAATGAGGATGCCGCATTCCTGGTGAAAAAGGTTCCCGTATTTTTCAGCATCTGATACTGCGCCTGAAACAATTCCAGATTATCGGCAATGCCGACATGGACTCTGTCACCTCTTATCGCAAACAGAAGTCCGGCTCCGGCAAAAAACAGAGCGATCAGCAATATATACCAGTTGTCCCGCAGTTTTTTCAAACGCAGCCTCTCTTTCGGGGATAGATCACCTTAAATTTTGCGTTGCTTTTTTTCCGGCCGGCATCATACTATAGTCATAACAGCCCTGAACCGTTCCGTGTTCCGGGCGGAAAACATTTGCAGGAGGTCTGCCATTTATGCTCTCTCTTAAGCTTCATCACATCGGCTATCTGGTCAAGAAAAAAAAAGCTCAGGAAGCCTTTCTGGCGCTGGGCTATACAATCATTGAAGACTGGGTGCACGATGAAGGCCGCGGGATCGACATTTCTTTTCTCTCCAAGGATGGCTGCTGCATCGAGCTGGTTTGTCCCTTTTCAAAGGAATCCATTGTCTCCGGACTCATCGCCCGACTGAAAAACTCTCCTTATCATATCTGCTATATTTCGGAGAATATGGAACAGGATCTGGAAACACTCCGTGATCAGGGCTATCTGCCCATGACAGAACCGGCCGGCGCGCCGGCACTGAAGGGGCACCCTGTGGTCTTCCTGATGCATCCGTCTCTGGGGATGATCGAACTGATCGACCGTGATCCGGGCGAGCTTCCCCTGCATGCCGGCTGATTCAGACAGCTTATCTTTATGCCAGCTTTTCCTGGATCAGCTTGACCATTTCTCCGACATTCTTCATGGTAACGACCTGTCCCATGCTGAAACGGATCCCGAATTCCTGCTCTACCGCCGCGATCAGATTGATGTGCTCCAGGGAATCCCAGCCGTCTACATCCGCGGCGGTCGTGGCATCCCCGACGGTCAGTTCATCATCATCAAATACATCCTGAAATACTTCGTTTAATCTTTCGTAAATTTCTTCTCTGCTCATAAAATTCCTCCGTTCTGTAAGCCCGCTGCGCTCTCTGTGCCCGGTCTTTTTCAATTCTCCGGTTCCGCATCGATCCCGTCCACAATCGAGAAATGCAGCATATTGTTCATATATCGTTCCACGGTCTCATAAACCACGATATCCGGCTGTTCCCGCAAAAGCAGCTCATAATTGTAATTATAATAAAAATTGGTATAAGTATCATTAAAATTGCAGGCGATATAATTGCCCATCATGGTGGAAAAGGAGTCCCCGATCACAAACAGCTTCCGCTGATCGCCGCTCTCAAATTCATTATGATACCGGAATTCCGTATGGTCATCACTGCTTTCGGAAGTAATGAACATCGTTGTATAATCCTGAATCAGATAAGCCTTGTCATCGGTCAGATATTGACCCAGATGCAGCAGCGTCGCCAGATCCTCCACCGGCGGCTCAGCCTCGGCCAGTGTCACCTGCTCCAGCGTCGGATGATAATACCCCAGCGCGTTCACCAGCTTTTCCACGCCCACATAGGATCCCAGATAATTCCAATGTGTATCATATTTATAATAGATCGGCAGCTCCGGATGCTCCTTCCGGAAATTCATCAGATCCTCATAAGGACATATCACGGTGAGGTCCGTGGTATTCTGAAGATATTCCGTAACCTGGCGCAGCCGGTTTTCCTCTCCCGGCGCGCCGTAGGCATCAGGCATATATTCAGAATAGATTCTTTCCTTATTGGGAGCAATGAAAATAATGAACTCGCAGCCTCTCCCTGCCAGTTCGTCCCGAGCAGCCAGCATATTGGTTCGGATCAGCGAAAGCTCCTCCTCCGAATACAGATTGGTGCCCTGATAATCGGCTACCGGATCTTCGTCATTGACCTGGGCTCCCTTATAAAAAAGCCAGCCGTCTTTGCCCAGAATCACCGATTCCGATGAAGCGGTCCCCAGTACCTCATAATCCAGGATCCCGTTCAGGGTCACAACCTGATTCCGGAAGGGCAAATGATCATTGAACCAGCTTTCAAACCGGCCGGGAAAATTTTCCGCATCCTCCAGGGTGGCCGTCGCCGGAAAAGCGGCCAGTGTCCGGTTCTCATAATTCGTGGTATCAAAAAAACGTCCGAATACCGCAAAAAAAGCAGTCGGAAGCAGAACCAGCAGCACGAGCAGGATAATATAATAA